>JGI20166J26741_11734474_pt1 | contig 21565 bp, 29 predicted proteins | sample TergutCu122P5_FD_26741 | JGI IMG/M metagenome (IMG submission 26741)
AATTCATTATGGAGGTGTGTCATAAGGTGGGCACATTTCTGAACTTCTGTAATAGTTTGATCACATGGGCTGTTGAGAATGACTGGGGAGGTGTGGTCCAGTCGCATTCTTACAGTACTCTGGAGATGAGTTGTATTTCCTAGACTTGTGTGCTGGATGTACTGGAGGTGTGGTTGGTTGGATACACGTGATTAGGTAATGAGTGCAGATCATTCTGTGCTGCCTACTACTAGCAGAAAAAGTAACATTTTCTCAATGAATACTTTTCGGTGTACTGTCACGCTGTCTGAAATAGGAATCTGTAGGTATCTGTAGTCATTTATATGAATAACATAGATTATTTAAATGCATGTCCAAGAGGTATCGAATGAAATACAAGTGATGTGCGGAGGTAAGACCAGAAAGACAGGACTGCTGCAGGTGATCTGGCTCCCTCCAACCACCCATCCATGGACTTCCACTCCTCTCACTTGCCATTCTGTAAGCTGCTCATGCATATAGGTGTCATAAGATGTGATTGGACTTTGGAAGAGGATGGGAAGAGATGCAAGGAAGAGAAGTGAACCTGCAATAAATGTGTTACTCTGAATTTAAAAAGTGTTGTAGTTATGAAGGCTATGTTTTAAATTCTTTCCTTTTTCAAGTGACCAAATTTATGTAACACACTGTCAGTAATATCTGCCATCAAACAAGCCGTGTGTGTACAGCACTGTCAGTAGGACTGACTGTCCTACAACAAATTGTGGCTGTTGGTTGTATTTGAAAGCTGTGCCACATGATACACTGTATGACAGGTTAGATAGAAAATGGTTTGTATACCAAAATGGTGAGATTCTCTGTTCTCTGCATTTCTGGGCAATTCCTGGAGAAACAGGCACTGAATGTGTCAAAATTGCCAGTGACACTTGCAGCCCAGTAGATTACTATGAAGTACAAGGCATCTGTGGCTTTAAGATACTTTGGTTAACCATTATGTGTACTGGGAAAAACATGACACTGAAATATGTTCTAAGTTAAAAATTATCTGTCAGTATGTGACAACATGGCCCCCTCTTGTGGTATTAAGAACAAGTTTGGGACCACTGATTCAAGTTCTTATGCACCTCAGTGTCTTTTAGAGTTACTGTGTCAACAAACTGCAGTGAACTTTTGTTTCATCTTAATTGCTCGCCCCAGTATACCTGTGACTGGAACCTTTGACCAAGCCTCAGTAAGAAAACAGGGACCACCAAATGATTAAATCTGCTCTCCCTGCCCAGTGCATAGGAAGCCTCTTAGTGCCTAATGAACAGTTTTGTTGTAATGAGCAGTGCTGTTTCTTACAAAAAATTGGAACTTCTTCTTTTGTTGGATGGCGTAGTTCTGCAGCATAGAAAAGTAAGGTAGAGTTGTCCCTGTCCAAGTCATGGAGGCGTATAGAGGGGAGTAGAGATATAGTTCCATCCAATTTTAAACCTTGGTGCTAGAAGGAATTGAGTGGTCAGTGTCGCACTCTGGCTGCTTTACCCTCATAAAGGAACCCCATTACCCATTAACTAAGGGCTGGGTGGGTCAGAGCTGGTCTGGACATTTTGGGGAAGGGAAAAAATCTCTTGTCCCTGTCATGATTTGAACCGTGGGTTGTCCAGCATACCGAGAGATGATGGCCTTACTAAAAAGGAAGGTTGTTTTAATATGGCATGACCTTGGATGCACCACAGTTTATTGAATACAGGAATGTGCTACTGTCCAGCCAGCATGCATGTTTTGAGTTAACCTTCATGCCAGTGTAACCGCTGCCCCTCGGAAGTGTGTGTGATGGTTAACAGAATATAGCTGCCTAGAATAACTTTCTGTGCATTTTAGTAAAAACAAATTATAATTCTTCTGTTTTTTATGCATGGTTGCAGACTTTTGCACACAGTGGAGTTCAGTAATTTGTAACACAGTAGACAAGATTGTGGTATTTACTGCGAAATACATAGTTTGGGATTGTGCAGTTTGTGCAGGAGACTTCCTAGTAATTTGGTTTGAAGATGTTAGAAATGTAATATGCTGGTGTGAGTGGGTGTGTGTTTGTGTTTGTGTGGTTTGAGCTGCTTTCAGTGTGAAATGAACAATTCTTTGAAGCATTTGATGGGTTGTCTGTCCACTCACTAGACTTTGAGAATTAAGTACGCCTATTTAGTTGTACTACACTTTTGTGCCCACAGGTTTGTTCATTTTTCCTGATTGTTGTTTATCCTGACCGAGTGTCCATAAAGTGTTAAATTGTAGCCTATTTAACATTTTTATAAAATTTACATTTATCCCACATTTTCTCCACTTCTGAGTTCTGCAAACAAAAATGTTGTCCAGATATATATATATTCACACTGCTGTGTTTTAAACAATTTACAGAAATGTTTATGCTGTTTCATATTTCACACATGTTGTAAGGTTTGTCTGGGTGAGATTTTGGCACATCCTTTCTTATAAAAATTATGAGCCCAATGGGGGGTGGGGGTTGTGTGCTTGGCCATTCACACACTCACCAGCTTTAGTGCTGTTTGTAATGCGTGGGTATCTTGAAGCCAGTTGTTTTTGGTTGGAACTTGCGGATGTCATCATCAGTCACAGTGCTAGACAGTGTACATAAGTGGAAGCTCATTTGTTAATTCCCTTTTTTTGCCAGAAGTTTTAATGCAGCAAAGCAGAAAGTTGTTTTTTAACAAGAACTTAAAACTGATGAGAGTGTGAAAGTTGATGTGTGTGTTGGAACACACATTGAACTGGTGTTGCTGTTGGGCTTTTTAGTGTGTGCATCGGATGGCTTGCCAGATACATACATGAAGCAACACACCTTTTTTTACACCACACCATTTTCATTTGCGAATTTTACAGACTTTGTGGTTTTAATTTTATGTTAGGTTGGTCCTTTGAAAGTGTAATTTGAGGTTACACTGTAAGAGGACTTTGATTTTGCATGTTGTGAACTGAATGCTAGATATCCACACTTGATGCACAAAATCGGTATCTAGGAATCTTCATTTGTCTGTGCAGTGTTAATGTTATTGTCCTATGCTTGTTTTGCACTGTGCCATTTGATGTTTATTTTCTTTGTTTCAGCATTGCTCATACTATCACAGAGAAGGTGACAGAGCAGTCATCAATAATGGTGAATGGGAAACTGAAAGAATACCAAATAAGGGTATGTGGTGCTTGTTAGTTCAGATTGAATGTGAAATACCACTTCTATTTGGATTGAAACATTAGGATGTAAGGACCGAGACAAATTTACTGCATTGCTACAAGCTGGTCATTGAATTAGGTTTGTGACTGCTGTTGCCATGTAATTTTGTTGCAATGATCAGTATTCACCACATTTCCATTCCTCCTGCTACCTGCATGTATCACACTCAGCTTTTCAATGATGCTGGGTTTGAGTTCCAAAATCTGCCCAGGACAGAGGTGTTCTAAATTTCAGTTGCATTGAAAGGCATTCACACACTGTATTATAGAGATGCCAGTGGTGTGAGGAATTAACAACTGTACAGTTCACTGCGGCTGGTGTTGAGGGGTTAATGAACTTTTTTATGGTGTCTTCAAGCTGTTTTGGTGACTATATTGAAGCGCAGTTGTCTTGCAAAGAATGTGGATGATGATGGAAATGAGGTTTTCACAGCAACAGAGCTGTAACAGTGTCATCTAGTGGGCAGGCACCAGTGTTGTGTATATAAGTGCTTTAACATGGAGGCACTATCTGTATGTCTCTGCAGTATTGGTATGCACCTGCCAAACTGTGTGGTGTCATAATGCAGAAATTCACAACACAGATTTTGATTGTATAGAAAGCATATGAGGTTAGCCATATGAGCACTTGTTAGAGGAAATACATTTAAGGGTGCTGGGGGATCTAGAAAGTGCACCCATGGAGAAACAGACAGTGGAATAAAACAACTTCAAATTTTGCACAATCACAGGAAATTGAGAGGTCGTCCTGTCCATCTGCCTGTGTGTATCTGCAATTGAATGAATCAATGAATCTGGTTGTTGAAGATAAAATGCTTGTTGGGGAATTCAGAACAAGTAAAAAAAGTAAATAAAAAGTGTAAAGTGGGGCAAGAAGTAACAAGTTAAGAAGTCACAGATGAAAGGTATCAGAATAATAGATATGGTGTCAGAACATTTTAAAACAAGGAAAGTGATCAAAATCAGATGAGCCCAGTGCCCCTTTTTTTAAGATTGTGCTTGTACAGCAGTTGGTGCTGGGATTTCTTTGGTTCTTGTGGACTTCCAGTTCATTTTGTTACTGACTCAGTAAAACATCTTTGTATGTTTCTTCAGCATTGCGTAAGTAGCGTATAGATTTCATTTATTTATTCAGATTTATTTTTTAATTTTTTAATGTTATAATGTTTTTGATAATGGGTCTGTACTGCATTTTTGTGCCATGACATGATGTGACAGATATGAAAATACTTTCCATTGCTGCATACTAGAAAGTGTATGTATGAATGTGCCATGATTTGCCACATTTTGTGTTGAGTGAAGAGAACTGTATCAAAATGCTGAACCAACTCCATCATTAAGGAACTGGATCCTAGTTGGCTGATTTCTCAAACACACACACACACAGAGTTGACATGAATAACATGAATGAAGAAGGCAACGTAGAATTGCAGTTAGTATTACAGATCTTATCAGGTTCTGCCTTGCTGTATGATACAGATGATTATTTATCTCTGCCTTTTCCAATGTGCCATCAGTTTGCTGTGGGACTATGCTGCATCTTAGCAAAATGTAACACACAGTGGTGGTGGTGTGGTGGTGGTGGCGGCAGAAACAGTTAGTAATTAAAGGAATTTGTTTTTGTTAGGGTCTGGAGTGGCTGGTATCACTGTACAATAACAATCTAAATGGGATCCTGGCAGATGAGATGGGTCTGGGAAAAACTATTCAAACAATTGCACTTATCACATACCTGATGGAAAAGAAGAGAGTTAATGGACCGTATCTTATAATTGTGCCTTTGTCGTAAGTACTCAAAGCACTTTCACTTATTTTACATCTTTGGAAGAAAAAATTTTTAGTTGAAGTCCCATATATATGGGTATTTTGATAAGTACCAGAGATATTGCACAAAAATAAAATGCATGGATGCCAGTTTTTAGTCAGAATACGTACACGTCTAATTTGTATATTGTCTCATTTTTGTTCACATCTGTTGTAAGATCTGCAGGAAAAAATTCTGTAAGTTCGTCACTTCTGTGTTTTGGACTGTTATGTGATGTCAAATAAAGCAGTTTAAATGACTTAGAAAATGTTATCTAGTTCTGCCTTGCCACATAACTCAGAACAGTCATTTTCTTTATTAAAGTTGAACAGATCAGAATAAGAGTACAGCTGACAGCTGAACATTTGGCTGCAGTTGTGTACATTGCAGCATCAACGTTTACTGTAGGTAGTGTACAGTTGGTCAGCAGCTGTAAGCAGCACCAGGTGAGACATCCCCGTTGTGTTGATAGGATCGCATGTATTGGTAAAATGCAGTCAAACTCAACTTTTAATATGTGTGTTGCTAAGAGGGCCTCTATATCGGCCATCATCAGGTTGTACCCTTTCTTATTATAGAGCAAACTACACAATACACAGTGTTTTTGTTTTTGTCAACGAGATCTCGTGCACGTCTATAAAATTTGCATTAAAATAATTACAGTAGCAGTAGAATTAAAAAGTTATTTTAGTATTCTGATAGTTTTATATTAGAATAACTTTCTAATTCTACTGCTACGGTAATTATTTTAATGTAAATTTTATAGACGTGCACGAGATCTCGTTGACAAAAACAAAAACACTGTGTATTGTGTAGTTTGCTCTCTAATAAGAAAGGTTACAACCTGATGATGTGGCCGCGCGGTCTAAGGTGTAGGTCTGCAGCCGCTCGCTCACTGAGATTGTGGGTTCGAATCCCACTGGGGGGCATGGATGTTTGTCTGTCGTGAGTGTTGTGTGTTGTCAGGTAGAGGTCTCTGCGACAGATTGATCACTCGTCCAGAGGAGTCCTACTGACTGTGGTGCGTTGTTGTGTGTGATCAAGAAACCTCTAGAATGAGGAGGCTAAAGCCCGCTATGGGGCTGTGGAAAATACAACCAAAAGGGTTGTAACGCCAAAAAAACAACAGACAACAACAACAACAACAATCTGATGATGGTCGATATAGAGGCTGAAACATGTCGTTATTAAGACGAGCTATGTAGAAGAACCTCTTAGCAATACAAATATTAAAAGTTGTGTTTGACTGCATTTTACCAATACTTGTGACCGTGTGTTGCGTTTATTTGGTGGGTAATGATAGTGAATCATATAATACAGACATTTTTGTTGATTTTGGAGATACTGGGAAAATACTGCTTACACATTGCATAATATAGCCTCTTTATTGCATAGCAAAACGTGGAAGTGCACATTCAGCCCCTCAACAAACAGGTTTGCCAACCTCACATGTAGATTGTGTGACAGAAAGGAAGTATTTTATTATGTACAGTAGTTGCAAAAGTAAAAATCAGTATGGTATTATGTGGGTTAGAGAGCATTAGCTTACTCATGTCTTAATATGTTGCAGTGGAAGAGCCCTCGAATGTTCCAATGTTAAGATTTTAATTCATCAAATTGAAATTTAAATGTTTGGAGGGTCAGTAGATGTTAAATTTTATCCATTTAAGCTCTTCTGTTGTTGAATGTTCCAATTCACTGTTTCCTAAAGAAAACTTACTCGTAGGGTTTTATTATATGTATTTAGAGTGTATTATGATTGCATCCATTTTATGATATTTTGCAGCACACTGTCCAACTGGGTGCTGGAGTTTGAGAAGTGGGCCCCATCTGTGGTGGTTGTGGCGTACAAGGGTTCACCAGCCATGCGCCGTAATATACAAAGCCAGATGCGTGCCACCAAGTTCAATGTGCTGCTCACAACATATGAGTACATCATCAAGGACAAAGCTGTACTTGCAAAGGCAAGTGTAACAGTAACATTGCCAGTAACTGCTTGTTTGTGCAGCCTGATATTGAAGGATGTGCCTCGTGATATGAGCAGGAAAAGAATTAATTCTGAAAATATTTGTTGTAATTTCATTCAGAAGCTGTTATCATTACATTTACTGTGCAAAACACTGAAAGATATGAAGACTGAGATATATAAAACATTCAATGAAAGGAGGTGAAGGTCAGTCAAACACAACAGCAGTAATGTTAAACATATAATGTGATATTAGGGCTACATGTTTTGATTCTACTGAATCATCTTCGGGCTCTCGTGTTTTAGATCCATACAAAGAATACGCTACGCATTGCGGGATCCCAGCGCTTACAATAACAGAGGCAAATTACGAAACACAGTAAACAATACAGAATATGTGAGTATGGGACTATTTAGGTTAAGTGGAACATAAAACATATAGTATAGTACCATAGTAGAACACAGAATATAGAACCATAGAAAGGAATAGTGGGAGCGGTAAGACGTAGGTGTGTATACTTAGGCGTCAGGTGGGGGTGAGGGAAGGGGAGTGGGTACAGGTATCGAATTACAATGTGTGCATGACTCGTTGCTGTTGGGGAGGTAGGTCTGCTGTCTGTGCTGTAGAGGGTTGGGTTGGTGACTGTGGTGGTGGGGTGGAAAGTATCTTCTTATTATTGGCTTGATGGAAGCAGGTGTGTCATGCTGGTTGGGCAGTTGATTTGGGACTTTGTGTCGATGGAATTGCGTTGGCGTAGAAATTCCACTGGATGAGTTGCCGATTTCTCTTTGGGGAGGGAGCGGCGTTTTGTAGCCAGGCGTGTGAAGACTGGGGGTGGATGACGTCCGGGGGTGCAGCGGAGAGAGCTGTCGAGTGTATTCACGTAGCACTCAGGTCAACACGGTATAGATGAGGTTTGCGGTCCAGATTATACCTCCGCGCAACCTTCCTACTGGCGAGCTTCAAATTACGGTAGGCCCGGGACCAGAAATAGAGATCCGTGCCATCCACCTCCCCAGTACTTATGGGGAACAGATCTCAGGGAACCCCCAAGGGACACCTCATCTCTCGACCCAAAAACGTGTCCAGTGTTGCATTGGTGCTCTCATGCACGGCGGTGTTAAAAGCCATACTTAACCAAGACAAATCTTCATCCCAAGCATTCTGGGTTTGGTAGTGAAATATCTTCAGGGCCGATTTAAGATTCCAATTCACCCGTTCCACTAAGGAGGCTTGAGGATAATAAGGGGTGGCACTAATATGTTTGACCCCCCACCGAAAACACAGATCCTTAAAGAGCTTGCAACAGAACACTCTTGCATTGTCTGTAACAAGGTACTTAGGGGTGCCATAAGCGGGAAAAAATCCTCTTTCAAGGCAGTCCAAGACTACTCGGTAAGTAATTGTACGAACAGGATAAAAGGACACAAACTTAGAGAAAGCATCCACAACCACCAAAATGGCGATGTTAACCCATATGGAACATACTAGCGGACCAACAAAGTCAATAAACATCTTGCCCATGGTTTGTGAAGACGGCTGGGCGGAATGTAATCCTACACGTGTGTCTTGCGCGGGTTTTGCGCGCTGGCATAATTCACACTTATGCACATAATCGAAGACTTATCGCGCATGTTCGGCCACCAAAATTCGAGGCGATTTTGTGAAAGGCCTTACGCGCACCCAGATGGCCTGCCAATACCACATCATGAAAACACCTAAGGAGCATCTGCCTTAATGAGGGAGGAACGACCCACTGTTGTCTCCTTGCTGTTTTGGGGAAATAACAGAGCAATCCCTTTTGGACTTAAAAATTACTCACCCCCATCTCCTTCCTTTGGATCTTCTCCCGGAGGTCCTCACAAAATGCGTCACCCCTCTGCTGTTCCTCAGGAGAGGAATATACAAGAGGCAACATGGTTGCACAAAAATGCTTCAGGGGTTTCAGGACAATTACTGTCGATCATTCGGTACAGTGTGTCCGCGACCACGTTGTTCACACCACAAGTATGTTTGACCATGAATTTAAAGGGGGCTAAACGTAGTATCCACCTCCCAAGATGATCTACATCTTTGACCCTTTTCAACAACCAACAGAGTGCCAAATTGTCGCAATGTAACTCACACTCTTTGTGTTCCAGGTAGACCCGACATTTTTGACAGCCAAAAAGAGCTGCGAGGCATTCCTTTTCATATGTACTGTGTTTCCGTTTGGCAGGAGTCAAAACCCGACTATAATTAGAAATGGGGGCCAACCCACCATCCACCTTCTGCTGAAGGACTGCCGAAACTGCGACTTCACTAGCGTTGGTAACCAAGACGAACTCTTTGGCAAAATCAGGGATTTGGAGAACCGGCACATCACATAAAGCGCACTATAACGCTTAAAACGCCTCCTGGTGCTCCCCGCCACGGACAAATGGCACCTCCTCCTTTTTCAGATCATGAAACTCAGCAACAACCTCACCATACCCGGGAATAAAACAGGCATAAAACCATCTATACCCATAAATCTTCTCAGTGATCTGAGATTGGTTGGCTGCGGATACCGCTGGATGGCTGCAACTCTGTCCAGAAGTATTTTCACACCTTGGGCAGAAAGTAGGTGCCCCAAGTACTTCACTTCACTGGCCCCAAAAATCACTTTATCGGAGTTCAAAGTGAACCCAGCCCCTTGAAGTAGGCACAAAACTTCCCGCATGTGGATCTCGTGCTCTTTAATGGAGGAAGAGTAGACTACTAAGTTGGCCAAAAAGTTAAACATGAACCGGCCATTAAGATCGGCAAATAGTTCATCGACAACTGTACTCAACCCTTTTCACCCAACACTGATACCCATCGGCAGCTTATTGAATTCAAACAGCCCAAAGGGAGTGCAGAATGCTGTAATCCTCCGGCTCTTCGCCGTCAGGAGGATTTGGTAGTAGGCTGAATTTAAATGCAACACCGAAAACATTACAGCTCTTCCAAACTGCTCAAGCGCCTTCTCTATCAAAGGCATGGGATAGGAGTCAAAAACAACCTTGGAGTTCACTTTGTGGTAATCTACCTTCAAACGGAAACCCCCCCCCATTCTTTGGGACCAAGAAAGCCAGGCTAGTGTAGGGGGATTTACTGGGGAGCACTACCCCCTGTTCCAACAGTTGATTCACCATTTCCCTAAAGGCAGCCATCTTGGCTGGGGTATGTCTGTATGGGGGAGATTGCACGGGTGTGGTGTCCAAAAATTCAGTTTCATATGGCATTCAGTTAGCCGTGCCTAACGTGGGTGAAAACAGGGCAAGGAACTCCGCTGAGAGCAACTCAGCACTAAGACCCCCTAGTCCAACAGCCCTTCCCAGCAGCCGCCTCGGCAGTAAGATTTTGGAGATATGGGTCACCGCCGGCCTCCTCGTTCCAATCCCAAAATTCCCCGCTACAGTGCGGGGCGAATCTGAAGCTAAACCTTTTAGAAGCTACATCAACTACCGTCGTGGTCTGCCGCAAGAAATCCAGACCCAAAATAACAGGGAAGGGCCCCCCGTTGTACATTTTGAATTCATGATCCCACGAGAAGCCTAACAGCTTAATGTGTAATTTAACCGCATCCGTCACCTCGCACATCGTCCCATCCACTAATATGCAAACCACGGAACACAAGGAGAAAGCGCAGGGCTCCCCAGTCAAATACAGAAATTTCGCTACATCTGAGCGCACGCAGGAAAACTGGGCGCCTGTGTCAATAAGCACCAGGACCTTACCCACTTTCAGCTGCAACATCACCCACAGTGGCGAGTTGGTGGGGATGGCAACAATTTTTTGAAGGCTGCTTAGGAACTTTGCCCAGGGCCGACCAACCCCCAGGCCACTGCGCATTTCCTGACAGCGCGTTTTTCTGAGGACAACCCCTTCTAAAATATCCAAACTGGCCACAGCCCCAACACTTAGCTGATGGCACCTCTGGCCTAGGCCGGGCATCTCGGGCCATGCCCCGGGGGCTGGTCCCTCTATCGCCCCCCTTGGGCACTGTCTGGTCTAACCGCCGCTGCTCTTTCAATATGGAAAATTTCTCCTCCATGAGACCAGCCACAGGATGCAGTTCCTTGAGCAACCACGGCCTATCTAGAAACGCCACTTGACTCAAGATGTTGGGTGGAAATTCATTACTACTCTATCCACTAGCTGCTGTTCCATGGCCTCATACTGAAGAAAATCCGCAGCCTGGAAAACCTGTTCGATATAGACGTGCATGGACTGCCCCTCATCCTGAAAGTTAAACATGATGAGATCCTGTATCAACCTCTCCCAGACAAAGTGCGGAAAATATTCGTCCAGCAGTCAGCACTTACAAACCACCCAACTGCTCCCCTTGCATAGGCAAGCACCCACGAACTGCAATAAACCGCCCAAAGTGAGAGGTAAGAGCTGCATAATAAAAACCCTATCATCTGTCAGGCCCAAGGCATGCATTTCTCCTAACCTAATGAACAGCCGCAGGATATCCTCCGGTTGTTCTGACAACAACGGCGTGACTTGCCGCAACAAGCCTGTAAGCACCCGGGTCTGCCTAGTCTCTCTGCTGCCCTGTAGGTCCTCATCTAAATGGTGGGACGGGCCCCACCCTTGTGTTCGATGTACCAGCCGGGAAACTTGCCTGAGTATTCTCCTGATCTACATTCCGCTCCATCGGGCCGCACCTAAGATATTCCGCTAGCCTATGACGCAGTACTCTCACAGGGCCACTGCAACTTGGTCCTCGCTCCGAACACTCAAGTCGCAGGTGATCAACATTCAAACAATACAATCCCAATGTGGAGAGGGCCATGCAACAACCACAATCCACAGGGGCCCGCAACTGAAGCACAACCACCCAACAGGCCAATGGCGGGGGGGGGGAAAAAAGGAAGTGCCTGAGGAAAACCATTCTCTGCTACCAAAACCTTAGCCCATGGGGTTGCAACCCCATAACGGGAATAGCACTAGATGGTAAACCAGGGGCTCGTGCTATCATATCGCCATTAACTGTTTGGGCGGTCAGGCCCTGAAACACCAGATCCCCGTGGGGATGTAAGAACGTGTATCATTCCACCACTTACACTAAGCAGCACTTGTAACACAAGTTATGTATTCTGAGAAAATAAACATACACAAACCAAACAAGAATCCATATACCAGGAACAAGAAAGGTAACAGACATTAACAGTCACTAGTTAACACAACATGGCATGTCTGTCGTAACTTAGTGATGTGCCGATTTATGTAGACACAGGCTCCATGCTTACCATACACAACTCAAACAAGAATCCATGTACCAAGGCCTAAGAAACTAACAGACATTAGCAGTCATCATTTGTTCAGAACAAGGTCTGCCTTACATAACTTAAGATACACAGAATATATACACACAGATGCCTTGTTTACAATATGCGAGCCACATTACGGCTTGCAACCAAAACGGTGACAATGCTTAATGCGGACCAGTCTGCTTTGCCAGTTTACGTGTGACTGCATTGATTACAAAACCTTTCAAAAAAAAAAACCTCCATGCATATATACATACATGAATGCCCCTCGCCTTTTGAGCGGGCGTCAAGCACGCCAACACCACAAACAGCCAAAACAGAATTTAGCATCCACCAAACAGTGCCAAAAACCAACTCTGACTTACGGCCATACCCAGCGCCTACTGAATCACAGCGAAGGAACAAGACACACAGACCTCCGTCGGCTGGCTGGCCGCCCCGTGACGAAGTCGCCACCAAGAATCCCAGTACGAGAGTGTCAACCCCCAGCTAGGAAGCTCCGCAAGAAGACTCATGGGGTCGACGCCCTCTTCCTTTCGCTCCCTTACCCAACCAATCGCCGGGCAACAGCCTTGAGGTAGAAAGGACGAGAAGGAACATTCTGGAACGGATGCTTCCACATAGCGACAGCCTTGAGCCAAGCCTCGGAGACACAGCTCATCCCAAAGGCTTTTCAGACATCAGTTTGGGATATACTCACTGAAGTTGAGAAAACTGATCTTATAACTCCAGTGGACACATTGCTTAGTGAGACTTTTTTAAACCTGAATCATACTTTTCGTTCTTGCCAGGAATGTATGGAAACTCATAAGTAGCTGTTCCATTACTGTGGCATCTGCTACTTAGATGACCACAATGAGAAATGAGAGTATTTTGTTATATGTATTTGATAAGGTACTATCTGTTTCCAGTTGAAATGTGTGATATCTCATTGTGCCATGATGGTTGTATGGTGCATAAGTTTCAGCAATTGATGAATATGTTAGTGTATGATTTTGGAGGTGCTTATAAACATGGTATGTTTACAGTTGCGATGGAAGTTCATGATCATTGACGAGGGTCACCGTATGAAGAACCATCATTGCAAGTTGACACAAGTTCTGAACACACACTACCTGGCCCCACACCGTTTGTTGCTCACTGGCACCCCACTTCAGAACAAACTGCCTGAACTCTGGGCACTTCTGAACTTCCTGTTGCCCTCAATCTTCAAGTCAGTCAGTACTTTTGAGCAGTGGTTCAATGCTCCCTTTGCTACAACAGGAGAGAAGGCAAGTTACAGTGTAGTTTAAGAGGCTACAGATCAAGATGCTTACATAAATAGCAGTGTACTTTCTGCACATGGTGATTAACATAAGGGACTGAAGAGTGCAGGAGTTTTTCTGGCAACATTAGCTTCTCAAGAAGCTGAGCAGAGTTTAAACTCACTGTCGCAGCATTTCTGTAGATACTGAGTGCCTTAGAGTACAGCTGCTGATGTTTCCTAATTTGCATAAAGGAAATTTGATTTTCAAAAAGGACAGGTGACAGTTTGTTTTACACAGACCAAATATGTTTGCTCCCAAGTTTTGCAATTCATGCACATAAATTTCTGTGATATTGTGACATCTGTTTGTTACTGATTCATTAAAAGGTAAAGTTTTCTCTGTGCCTGCCATGAGGGCATACAGGGAGGAAGAGGTTTAGCTCCATTTATTCTTAACCTCAGCAGTAGATGGAGATGAATGGTTAGGTTCATGCCCCAGTAGGTTTGCTTCTGGGGAAAGAACCTCCAGTACCCATAGTGTGGGTGACCGTGTGGGTCTATGAGTCAGTATGGATGTTTTGAAGAAGACAAAAATCTTTTACCTCTGCCAGGAATAGAACTCTGGATTGCCCTGCCCATAACCTAATCATTGTACCAACTGCACTACTGTGGCTCTGTCACCAATCCGATCTTGATCTTATCTCACTGCATGTGCCTTTCTGTAAAATTTGTATGCGGTATTTTATTAAGTTTTGTCATTAGTGAACTTTGTATATTACATATCAAGAATTGTGCTTGTATTTTTGTACATTGTGTTTATAACACAAATTTTACTGTGGTAAATGGTAAGCTTGGACTTCACTATATTTACCCGAATGCATGAGGACTGTAATCTTTGACAAACCCTCAAATAAAACATATCTGCCAAGGGGAAATGTAATTATCCAAATCTAAGATGACCCCACAAAAGTAAAACATCTGCTAAGAGCAATATATTACTATTAATTTCGTACACTCAATACACCTAACTTCACCATTCATTTTCACAGTCTGTGCCTTCATCTTCCTCACGCTCGCTCCAAACATTCCCATCCTCACCGCCACTCCACAACATGTCATCATCAGTCCCATTTGTTCCATTGTTTCTATGGTGCACAGTGATTGAGAATAACTCGATCTAAGGGGTACACCTGTTTAGGCGCTCTCTTGCCTCAAAATGGAAATAGAGCTGACATCTGAAATGTCATTCTTCTTTAAACTATTAGAAAATGGACCAAGTCCCCAAAAAGGACGGTATCAGTTAATGTCAGTTGTGCTGTGTTCGGTCTTTTTGACTTCTTGACCCTTGAATATGGAACCAATAGGTTGTCCTGTAACATCAGTAAGGAATTACTGCTCCACACTGCATAATATCTCAGAGGTGTGCAGATGTCACGTGGTGATTTGACAATACAGGCCTTGGTTTGGCTCCGTATGGTCCGGTTCAAAGAGAACCAGTTTGGTGCTTCATATGTGGATTGAAGATGACCTCATATTTAAGCACCAAATTAAAGAGGAAAAGAACTTGTTGAGTAAATATGGTGTATGTATATATGTGCGTGCGTGCGTGTGTGAGAGAGAGAGGGAGAGAGAGTGAGTGAGAGTGAGAGTGAGAGTGAGAGTGAGAGTGAAAATACTGTAACTTGTTTTTATTTCACAGATTGCTGTAAATATCTCTAGGATATGTAGTCAAATTTAAGTGTAGGTTTTATGACAGGTTGAACTGAATGAAGAAGAAACCATATTGATCATCCGACGTTTGCATAAAGTATTGCGGCCATTCCTCCTGCGTCGTTTGAAGAAGGAAGTTGAGTCACAGTTACCAGACAAAGTAGAATATATCATCAAATGTGACATGTCTGGACTGCAGAGAGTGCTGTACAGGTGGGAAATGTTCTGTAACAATGCATCATTTCAGATTGATTTAGTGAAAAGTTTATCCCTATTTACAAATATGATACCAAAGGGGTTTGTAAGAAGTTCTGCACATGTGAAATGTTTGCAGCACTGTTTAGTGACCATCATCATGAGCACCTCTGCCATTGTGCTGTTAAAGCCAGTACTGTTTTGGCTGAGTGTTGAAGAGAAAAGTCACAGTGTTGCTTGTATGAAGGCTGCTGTCATCTGACTCACAGTTCACTATTATCATGACTGACTTGTTCCACCTGCAAATGGAGTAGTGAGAGAAACAGCGTTTTCATTATGTGGCCGTCAAGGGTAAAATTAATAGTGTGGTTACAGTTGGCTTTGTATCAGAAACATAATTTTGATATGGTATTTGTGAACAGGCCATGAATCTGAGTTGTATCTTTAAAGAGATAGGAAATATAAATATCTTGTTAAGCTAGACGAATTTCTTAAGCTGCTGTGACTTCTGTTTACTTCACAAAGTTATAAAATATACAGTTGATTTATCACTCTGGAGTAAACAACTCCTCTGATTTTACTTTCCTTAGCCATCCTAATCTCAGACTTTCAAGATCCATGTAATCATTTTCATTTGTCTCGGCATACAAAGTGAATGGGATCTGCACATATTTATAAATTGAACTTTGTGATATTTTTCTCGTTTTAGCAAGCTGGCTAGTTTATAGTGGTTTGTTGGTTGTGATGTATGGCATACAATTGTAATTGAGCATGGTTGTTGTATTGTTTTTCTGTTATATAAACATGAACTCCTGAAGGGCAGACTCACAACCAGATTGATCACATTTTGATAGATAGGAGACGGCATTCGAGTATGTTAGATGTCTGATCTTTCATGGGAGCTGACAATGATATTGATAACTATCTGGTGGTTGCAAAAGGGAGGGAAAGTTTGGCAGTAAGTAAACAAGAAGCACAGAAGTTTGATGGGGGGAAAGATTTAATTTCAGGTGGCTAAATGAGCTGGAGGTTAAGAAACAGTATCAGATTAAGATTACAAACAGGTTTGCAGCTTTGGGGAACTTAAGGGATGACAAGGACATAAATAGGGCTTGGGACAACGTTCAAGAGAATATCAAAACCTCAGCTAAAGAGAGTCTAGCTCTGCAGGAATTGAAGCAGCATAAACCTTGGTTTGATGAAGAATGTTTAGTTTTTTTAGATCAAAGGAAGCAGACTAAAATGCAGTGGGTACAGGATTCAAGTCAAAGCAATGTAGATAATCTGAATAATGTAAGACAATAAGCTAGCAGACATTTCAGGAACAAAAAGTGAGAATATCTGAAAGCTAAAATTAAGGAACTTGAAACTAACAGTACAATAAAAAATATCAGAGACTTGTATAGGGGCATCAGTGACTTAAGAAGGTTTACCAGCCTGTACAGCAGAACAAATAGTGACTGAGCCGAGTGTCTTTGAAATTGAGATGGCTGTTGAAAATCTAAAAAGGCACAATTCACCGGTATTGATCAAATCCCAGCAGAACTGATTATTGGCAGGGGGTAGAACAATTTGCTGTGAGATCCATAAACTTACTTATTCTATCTGAATAAGGAGGAGTTGCCTGAGGATTGGAAGGAGTTGATCATTGTACCTGTGTATAGGAAGGGTGATAAAATAGATTGTAGTAATTGTAGAGGCATATCACTTTTGCCAACTACATACAAAATTTTATCCAACATCCTGCGCAGGAAATTATTGGAGATCGTCAGTGTGGATTCTGATGCAACAGATCAACTACTGATCATGTATTCTGCATTCATCAAATACTAAAGAAAGAATGGGAATACGGTGAAGCAGTGCATCAGCTGTTTATAGAATTCAAGAAAGCTTACGATTCAGTTAGGAGGGAAGTCTTGTATAATATTTGCATTGAGTTTGTTATCCCATGAAACTAGTAAGGCTAATAGAAGTGTGTATGAATGAAACCTATAGCAGAGTCCAGGTAGGCAAGCATTTGTCTGACATGTTTACAGTTGGGAATGGTTTGAAACAAGGAGATGCTTTATCGCCATTGCTTCTCAACTTTGCTGTAGAGTATGCCATTAGGAGGGTTTAGGTAGATCAGGATAGCTTGAAATTAAATGGTACACATTAGCTAGTGGTTTATGCTGATGATAGTCTTGAAGCTTTTGTGGTGACATAATTCAATGAACTGTTCTTGGGCAGACAGCTGTGTCAAGATATGAAGGTTTTCCGACATTTCGGGAACAGTTCCCAAAATATCAGAAAACCTTCACATCTTGACACAGCTGTATGCCTGAGGAAATTCCATTGTATGCTGATGATGCTAACATATTGGGTGGAAGCTTACATACTATAAAGAAAAACACAAGTTTTAGTAGGTGCTAGTAAGGAGATTGGACTAGAACTAAATGCTGATAAAACTAAGTACATGGTCAAGTCACAAGATCAGGATGCAGGATGAAGTCACAATATAAATATTGATAATAGTTCCTTTGGAAGGGTGGAAGAGTTCAGATGTTTGGAAATGGCCATAACAAATCAAAATTCTGTGCAGGAATAAATGAAGGGCAGATTGCAGTCAGGGAATGCTTGCTGTCATTAGGTGCAGAGTCTTTTGTGTTCCAGTGTGCTATCCAAAAATATAAAGGTTAAGATATACAGAACTATAATTTTGCCTGTTGTTTTGTATGGGTGTGAAACTTGGTCGCTTACATTTAGGGAGGAACGTAGGCTGAGGGTGTTTGAGAGTAGGGTGTTGAAGAGAATATTTTTGCCTAAGAGGGACGAGGTGACGGGAGTGGAGAAAACTACATAATGTGGAGCTTAATGATCTGTATTCCTCACCCAGTGTTGTTCGGGTGATAAAAATTGAGAAGAATGAGATGGGCGGGTCATGTAGCATGTATGGGGAGAGCAGAGGTGTATACAGGGTTTTGGTGGGGAAACCTAAAGGGTAGAGACCACTTGGAAAACCTGGGCAAAGATGGAAGGATAATACTAAGATGGATCTTTGAGAAGTGGGATGTGAGGGCATGGACTGGATCGATCTGGCTCAGGATAGGGGCAGGCAGAGGGCACTTGTCAGTGCAGTAATGAACCTTTGGGTTCCAAAATATGTGGGGAAAATCTTGACTAGCTGAGCACTGGTTAGCTTCTCAAGAAGGTCTGTCCTCCATGGAGTAAGTAAGTAGGAAAGTAAGGAAGTAAACATGAACTAAACAAAACTGTGATTAACTGGTATTTTGTAATCTTGCATTCAGTGGTACAGCTGTTGATGAGAGGAAAGCATAAATAATGAGTTTTTCAGGTGACAGTGCTGAGGTGAACCTGGAGTGCAGTTCTGCATATGTGCAGTGAGTGTATTTGTAAAAGGGCAGCGGAAGGCCCCGCTTGTTTGCTGTCAGAGTTTGACAGTCATAGTGTGCTGGTCTTACAAACCTACTTATATTTGCTTACAGAAGGGAAAGGAGGCTTATTTGTACTGATATTCATAATTTTAGTGAGCACTGTGCACACAACACTCATCCAATAGCAGTCATTTAGGGTAGCGTTATAGTACCATACGTACCCAAATATGAGACAAATTTTTTTTATTATTTATCGTCTGGTAGAGGAGGCATTGCATTGTATTGGTGCAAGGTTAAACATGTGTGTAGGCATTATTGTGGAAATTGAGTATTGTGAATGTTGGTCGTGTTATGTGTGTGGTTATCTTATGTTCAGGCAAATGTGATACATATGCACGTGTGTAAGTCGTAGTAGGCCCTCACATAGTATTGTGAAATGTGTTAAATTATTACAAGTTATACATACATTTTTGGATTCTCTGCCTTCCATAGTGTCACATCTTGCATTGCCTGAAGACTGGAGTAGCTGTGGTATTGTCATTCTTTTTGTGTTGCAGTCACATGCAAAGTAAAGGAGTCCTCCTGACTGATGGATCTGAGAAAGGAAAACAAGGGAAGGGTGGAGCTAAGGCCCTTATGAACACCATCATGCAGCTTCGTAAACTCTGCAACCATCCTTTCATGTTTCAGCACATTGAGAAGGCATACTGTGATCATGTTGGCATCCATGGCAGTGTTGTTATAGGGTAAGACATTGTAAAAATCACCACCACCACCACCCTCGTCGTCATCATCATCACATATGTTCAGTTCAGACTGTTGTAACTATTTTATTAGTGTGGTAATTTTGCTGTATGTTGGATACTCATGTGATGGAGGACATAAAAGGGAGTAGTTCTTCAGACCAGTCCCTTGTGTTGTGCACTGCATTGTGTGGATCAGATAGCTTCTAGAATGACATTGTCTGTGCAAGCAATAATGATTTAACACGTGTATTATTTTATGTTTGATTGAAAAATTGTGGGAAAACATAAGCATGTGGCTTTGACAATAAAATAGAAACTACACATAATACAAAAGGTTGAAGAACAAAGTTCTACCAGATACGTAATAGTGGTGTGTGGTATAGGGGAAACAGCTGTCCATGACATTGGACAGATAAAAGTAAAGTAAAGTAAAGGTCTCCCACAACAGGCCAAGGTGGCCCAAGGGGTTCCGTGTAGGTTAAGGCCCCGGATTTTCTTGATGTTTCGGCACTACAAGGGTGGTAGGTCATCAGCCAAATGCACCGGCTGCCTTTACCCCAGGAGAAATCCCTGATACTCACTTTCAGAGGCTGAGTCAACCTCAGGGCACATGGTTCTGTCAGGGGTACCATGGAAAAAATCCCCAGTGACACCACCGGGAATCGATCTCGGGACTGTCTGACTAGTAGTACAGTGCCTTCTTCTTCTTCTTCTTCTTCTTTAGGGCCCATCAGCTTATGTCCCGGATGCACCTCAGCCTTAGGCTTATTGTACAGCCCTAAACACTCATTCAGCACAGATTCAATAACCCTGTGCCTCTTATAAAGAGGCATAGGTTCCTTACTGAAGCTGTGCTTATATCCTTAGGTTCAACAGTCAGCTTCCCAAAGACGTTACAGCGCTGATGAGCCAATACCTCGCAGCAGCAGATAATATGCTGCACTGTTTCAGTCTCCAGCCTGCAGAATCTGCAGGTTGGATCCCCATCAAACAGGCCCATAATATACAGGTGCCTCCTCAAACAAGCATGTCCTGTGAGGATCGCAACTACCATTTTTAGTTGATGTCTACTGAACTTTGGCAGTTCATCAGCTCCTTTTTTACATGGTGTGCCTATAAAATGCTTGCCATGTCTATGACCTGGCAAATCTCTCCAGGCTCTGTAATGTTGATGCTCAGTCCAGTTCTTAATTGCTTCCCTTGCTGAACACTTAGGTATTCTAAGAGCCGGCTCTGGACCAAGTAATGGCATAGCTGACGCTTGTCTAGCAAGCTTATCAGCCTCCTCATTGCCAAGAATGCCACAGTGCCCCAGCACCCAAATGAGGGTTACCTCATTCAGGCTAGCCAGCGCAAAGAGGGCATCCAGGCATTCTGCAACCAGTCCTGAAGTCACTCTCAGGCTGCTAAGTGCCTTAAGTGCAGCCTGGCTATCATAAAAAATAAGAATCCGCTTATTTTTATGAGCCCTTCTTATATTTTCACATGTACATTGTAAAATGGCATATATTTCGGTTTGAAAAACCATGGCAAATTTACCCAAAGGGAAGCTAAAGCTTCTGTTTGGTCTTAAGCATAAAATACCAGACCCTGTCCCCAGTTAGCCCTAGAGCTGTCAGTGGACCAGATCAGAGCATCCTCAGGGAACACTGGGTCTTTGTTTCTCCAATCATCCCAGTCTATAATGACACTGAAAATTTTGGAATGATAATAAACTGGAATAGTGTAGTCTGACCGCATGTCCAAAATAGGGTCACCCACATTTTTCCAGATGTATAGCAACCCTGCTACTGTTTTAGAAGCACCTGGTTGCTTAAGTATGTGCAGCCTATAGAGTGCCATCCTCGCCTCTGCCATGATCAACAGATCCAGCGGAGTCAGATTCAGAAGCACCTCCATTGCTGCAGTAGGGGTCGATTTCATAGCCCCCATAATAGCTAGACAGGCCATTCTTTGAATCCTGCCTAATTGAATTTTAGTGGTTTTTTGCATGACCTTGGACCACCAGACCAAGGCACCATGGAATATGGA
>JGI20166J26741_11735585_pt1 | contig 21564 bp, 21 predicted proteins | sample TergutCu122P5_FD_26741 | JGI IMG/M metagenome (IMG submission 26741)
TGCGAGCCGCTTGCGGCGAAGCAATCTATTGATGGTCATTTCTGGTTTGCTTCGGGCTTCGCCCTCGCAATGACGAAGTGCGACAATTTGAAATGCACCCATTCAATATCAATATATCCGTCATTTATTTCTGACCTGACTATTAATTTGCCTCAAAACTTCCTTTTTGAGGCAAATTTTGTTTAATGACCCAAGGAGTAATTATTTTTAATATTTAAATCAAAATAGTAGATATTTAGAGAATAAATATATTAAATAAATATAAAATCGGCACGGATTTATTCTTTATTTTAGTTAAATTCGATGGATGTTGCAAGAAAAACAATCGATTTATTGTCACTTGAAAAATTTGCCCGACTTTTCAAAGTATGCCGGCACAAATCCATTTTTAAACATTGGGATAACACAATATTAGAAACAATTTCGTTAGATTTATTCATTTGAAAATATTTACTTTGTTTTGATTATTAACAAATTTACACACAATGAAACACTCTTTAAAAAACTCATTTTTAATTTTGTTCTGCCTACTCTATACGATAAGAGTATTTTCGCAGGACTCATGGTCTTTGACCGGCAACCGAGGTACATCTGAATCTAATTTTGTAGGAACGACCGATAATTCTCCATTGATTTTTAAGACAAACAATCAATGGGCAGGATTTACGGGCTATCCCAATAAAAACAATGTTTCGTTTGGCTATCTTTCTTTAAAAAACCCTTTTGGAAACGGGACGGCAAATACGGCTTTAGGAGCGCAAGCGCTTCAGTGGAACAGCGCCGGATCAGGGAACACAGCTCTTGGAACTTGGGCGCTTGAATGGTGTACCGAAGGCGATAATAATGTTGCTATAGGAATAGGCGCTATGGGTAATTCTATGAAAGTCGGCAACCACAATGTAGCCATCGGACAGAAAGCGCTCTTCAATAATAAGCATTCAGAAAATACTGCTGTAGGGAGCGAAGCATTATTCGGAAATACCGAAGGCACAGGTCTTACTGCCGTCGGCTTCAGATCGCTTAGTAATAATACCACCGGAGAATTTAATACTGCCTTAGGCTATCGTGCGCTTTCTTATAATACAACCGGTTATTGGAATGTAGCTTTAGGTTCCGGCTCGTTGCAATGGAATTCAACCGGACGCTTTAATACGGCAGGAGGGAATTCGTCTTTGCATTTTAATCAAACAGGCGTAGAAAATACAGCTTTCGGTGAACAGGCTTTGGGAGGAAGTTTAGACGGAAGCTACAATACGGCGGTGGGATGCCGATCGTTATGGTCTGTACAATACACAACGGGCGTTGGAGATTCCGGATACGGCCATGGCGAAGCCAATACAGCGGTGGGTTATGAATCGCTCCGAGAAATAACTTCAGGAAATTGGAATGTCGGTATGGGCGTTCGCAGCTTGCAGAAAAACAGCAGCGGAAGTGAGAATATTGCCATTGGTTGCCTAACCTTAGGAAGCAATACAACCGGTTATTACAATGTTGCCGGAGGCAATCATGCACTGGGTTCAAATACCTCAGGCAAGGGTAATGTAGCTGTCGGTCATCAAACGCTTTTAAACAATACGACAGGCAATTTTAATACAGCTATCGGTTATGGCGCCGACATCAGTAAAAACGGTCTTTCCAATTCAACAGCAATAGGCTATGGTGCAATCGCAACCGCAAGCAATCAAATAACGATTGGAAACAGTAACATAAACAGTATTCGCGGACATGTGACCTGGACTATATTTTCGGACCGACGAATAAAGAAAGATATTAAAACAAATGTACCGGGACTTGCTTTTATTAATAAATTGGAGCCGGTTACTTATATAATGGATCAAGATGAATTGGATAAAATACTGGGGATTAATAGGAGTCAACAACAAAGTCCTCCCGAAACGCCGGTGAGATCAACCCGGCAAGCACAAGTCCAAAGCGGTTTTATTGCTCAAGACGTGGAAACAGCCGCCAAGAGCGTCGGATACGATTTCAACGGCATCGATATTGACGAATGTAATGACGATTTGTATGGATTAAGATATTCGACATTTGTCATTCCCATGGTTAAAGCTATCCAAGAACTAAGCAAAGAGAATGATGCAAAAGATGCCGCAATTGAATCGCTGCAACAACAGATCGATGAGTTAAAAGAAACAGTAAATCGATTGTTGGGAAACACTATTACGTTTAATCCTAAAAATATCTCGGTAGCTAACGCTTCCTTAGAACAGAATTATCCGAATCCCTTTAATCAATCTTCTGTTATTAATTATTCGCTACCGCAAAATTTCCTTTCCGGGAAAATAATTATAACCGATCTTTCGGGAAGAGTTTTTAAACAAATAACGCTATCCGAACCGGGCGAAGGAAGTATAAAAATTGAAGCCGAGTTTCTGCCCCATGGAATCTATTTTTATTCTTTGTATGTTGATAATACATTAGTGGATACAAAAAAAATGGTAATAACTGAATAATCAAAAGCATTAAATATCAATACCTTAAAAACTGTCTGAATACATTTGGACAGTTTTTTTTATGTTTTATAGCATACAGCGGGTGTTGGTATATTCTTTATTTTTTTGTAACTTGCGCCGTTTTTTTAAATCAAATTTATTGTGTCCTAATTAAATATTATTTTTACATGAAAGTATATCAAACCAATGACATTCGGAACATTGCAATCATCGGTGGTTCCGGCTCGGGGAAAACCACTCTCGCAGAAGCCTTGCTTTTCGAGGGTGGTATAATAAAACGCAGAGGTTCTGTTGACGCAGGAAACACAGTCTCTGATTATTTTTCGGTAGAAAAAGAATACGGATATTCGGTTTTCTCTACCATTTTCAGCATCGAATGGCAAAACAAAAAATTAAACTTTATCGACACTCCCGGATCGGATGATTTTTCCGGTGGAGCAGTTTCAGCCTTGAACGTAACTGATACAGCTTTGATGGTTCTAAATGCTCAATACGGAGTGGAAGTAGGTACAATCAATATGTTTCGTTATGCCGAAGATTTACATAAACCGGTTATTTTTCTTATCAACCAATTGGATAAAGAATATGCCGATTTTGATAAAACCTTGCTTCGGTTAAAAGAAGATTATGGGAATAAAGTGGTTCAAATTCAATATCCCTTACACACCGGACAACATTTTCATCAAATAATTGATGTATTAAAGATGAAACTTTTTCAGTGGAAACCGGAAGGAGGAACGCCGGAAATATTAGATATTCCGGCGGAAGAATTAAGTAAGGCGGAACAATTACATAATGCGCTGATCGAAGCAGCTGCAGAAAACGATGAAACCTTGATGGAAAAATTCTTCGATGTGGGAACTTTGACCGAGGAAGAGATGTGTGAAGGATTACGCAAAGGGTTATTAACACGCGGAATGTTTCCCGTTCTTTGCGCTTCGGGTGGAAAAGATATGGGAATTCGATGTTTGATGGACTTTTTATGCAACAATGTTCCCAATGTTCCGGAAATGCCGCTGTATAAAAATACGGAAGGAAAAGAAATTAAGCCTGATCCGACAGCGCCTGCCAGCCTCTTTGTTTTCAAAACCACGGTTGAACAACATATCGGTCGGGTGTTGTACTTTAAAGTTATGACAGGGACTGTCAAAATCGGCGATGATTTATTGAATGAAGATCGCGGATCGAAAGAACGCATCTCGCAACTCTTCGTTGTTGCCGGGCAGAACCGAACGGAAATTTCCGAATTGCATGCCGGAGATATCGGCGCAACCGTTAAACTGAAAGACGTTAACACCGGCCATACCCTTAATGGTAAAGGCGCAGACAATAAATTCGATTTTATCAAATATCCCAATTCTAAATATCGTCGTGCTATTAAAGCCGTAAATGAAGCGGATTCTGAAAAAATGATGGAAATACTCCACCGGATGCGCTCCGAAGATCCGACATGGGTCATTGAACAATCGAAAGAATTAAAACAAGTGATTGTCTCCGGACAAGGTGAATTTCATTTAAAAACACTGAAATGGAGAATTGAAAACACCGATAAGCTGGCGATTGAATATTTTGAACCAAAAATTCCTTATCGAGAAACCATTACAAAGTCGGCGCGCGCCGATTATCGTCACAAAAAACAATCGGGTGGGGCAGGACAATTCGGCGAAGTACATCTGATTGTCGAACCCTATCAAGAAGATATGCCTATGCCTGAAGTTTATAAATTCGGCGGACAGGAGTTTAAGATTCAAGCGCGAGATGTACAGGAATACCCATTGGAATGGGGAGGTAAATTGGTGTTTGTTAACTCCATAGTTGGAGGATCAATTGACGCCCGTTTTTTACCTGCTATCCTAAAAGGGATTATGGCTCGAATGGAACAAGGACCGTTGACCGGATCTTATGCTCGAGACGTTCGCGTAATCGTTTACGACGGGAAAATGCACCCGGTTGATTCCAACGAAATTTCCTTCATGCTTGCCGGACGAAATGCCTTCTCAGAAGCATTTAAAAATGCCGGACCAAAAATTCTGGAACCGATTTACGACGTGGAAGTTTCTCTTCCGGCAGAACACATGGGCGATGTAATGGGTGATTTACAAGGGCGACGCGCGATGATTATGGGGATGCATTCCGAAAAGGGATACGAAAAACTGATGGCTAAAGTACCTCTGAAAGAAATGAGTAATTATTCCACATCCTTGAGTTCCATCACCGGCGGAAGCGCTTCTTTTACGATGAAATTTGCTTCTTACGAATTGGTTCCGACCGACGTTCAAGACAAATTGTTGAAAGAATACGAAGCGCAGCAAGAGGCGGACTAAACAGCGATTGTTAAACTTATACGAAGCTGTCTTAAAAGGGCCTTTTGCACGTCATTGCGAGGGCTATGCCCGAAGCAATCCGTATTAATAACGAATGGACAATTTTAATATACATAGCTCAACAATCAGCGAAAAGGAGAAGGAATTTGAAAATGCACTCCGTCCTTTATCATTCAAAAGTTTCAACGGACAAGATAAAATCGTAGAAAACTTGAAAATTTTCGTCACAGCCGCCCGGCGGCGAGGCGAAGCGCTCGATCATGTCCTCCTGCACGGACCTCCGGGCTTAGGAAAGACTACACTTTCGAGCATTATTGCAAACGAATTGAACGTCGGTTTCAAAACCACTTCCGGCCCGGTATTGGATAAACCCGGCGATTTAGCAGGCGTATTAACATCGCTGCAACGAAACGATGTCTTGTTCATCGACGAAATCCACCGGTTAAGTCCGGTAGTCGAAGAGTACTTATATTCGGCTATGGAAGATTATCGAATCGATATCATCATTGATAAAGGTCCGGGTGCCCGATCGATTCAGATTGTACTGGAACCTTTCACTTTAGTCGGAGCAACCACGCGGAGCGGTCTGTTGACTTCCCCTCTTCGCGCTCGTTTTGGAATTAATTTACATTTGGAATATTACGATGCAGAAACCTTAACTTTTATCGTTAAACGTTCGGCGGGGATTTTGAACATATCCTGCAGCGATGATGCCGCCAAAGAAATTGCTTCGCGAAGCCGGGGAACGCCTCGAATCTGCAACGCCCTTTTACGGAGAGTGCGAGACTTTGCTCAAGTCAAAGGCAGCGGCTCTATCGATAAAGACATTGCTTGCTTTGCATTAGAAGCGCTCAATATCGATAAATACGGATTGGATGAAATCGACAATAAAATTCTACTGACCATTATTGATAAATTCGAAGGCGGACCGGTCGGACTTACAACTATTTCTACGGCTTTAGGCGAAGACCCGGGCACCATCGAAGAAGTGTATGAACCCTTCCTCATCAAGGAAGGGTTCATAAAACGAACGCCTCGAGGCCGGGAAGCAACCGCTTTAGCTTATCAGCATTTGGGACGAAGCCGGGCGGAGCAGCAAGGATACTTGTTTTAACCTTTCATGTTAATTCTTTTCATTTTTATCCACAGGTAAGCAGGTATTTAAAAATATTTACCTATATTTGTCCCGGTAATACAAAGACTTATGGTATTGCAAAACAAAATTGAACAGTATATAAGAGAAATAAAAGAGTTGGAAAAATCTTTTTTTGAAGTTCAACATAAAGAGATACTTCCGCTTTCGTTTTTCAGTTCATCTATTGATATCCTGAATCGATTGAAAAAAGGGGTATATGAAATTGAAGCAATACAATTGCAAATGATGCAAGATCATATAAACGAAAGTGAAAGCGATCGAAATTCTTCTTTTGAATCCAACGAACCGGGAAAAGCCTCGGATGCAGTAATCATTGATGGAAAAATAATCCCAACTACCGGCATATTAGCGGATACCATCAGCCGAAAAATCAATCCGAATTTCGAAAAGTCATTAAGCCTGAACGATCGATTTATGTTCCAACGCGATTTATTCGGCGGAAGTATCGATGAAATGAATCAAGCTTTTTCACAACTCAATACATTCCAATCAATGAGCGAAGTTTTGGATTATTTAAATAAAAATTATGCCATTCCTTGGAACAGCGACTCCGGAATTGCTCTCAAAGAATTGTTAGATAAACGATTTGCCTGAAGAATGACCGAAACGAATAAACTGTATGTGGTTCCCACTCCGGTGGGAAATTTGGAAGACATCACTTTCAGAGCGATACGTATTTTGAAGGAGGTTGACTTTATTTTGGCGGAGGATACCCGAACAACCGGGTTTTTATTAACCCGGTTTGATATTAAAAATCAGATGCAATCGCATCATAAATTCAATGAGCATCAAACCGTCGATTGGATTACCACTCGTATAAAAGCGGGGCAAAGCGTTGCATTGGTTTCCGATGCCGGAACGCCCGGCATTTCTGATCCGGGTTTCTTATTGGTGCGCGAATGTATTGCACAAGGCATCGAAGTGGAATGCCTACCCGGAGCAACCGCATTTGTTCCGGCTTTAATAAATTCCGGTCTTCCCTGCGACCGCTTTTTGTTTGAAGGTTTTCTTCCTCAGAAAAAAGGAAGGCAAACGCGATTAAAGGAATTGGCAAGTGAAAGTCGTACAATGGTATTCTATGAATCACCCTTTCGTATACTCAAAACTCTTGAACAATTATCTATTTGTATGGGTCTCGAACGAAAAGCTTCCGTCTCAAGAGAAATTTCCAAACTGCATGAACAAACCGTTCGAGGTAATTTGGGAGAATTAATTCATTGGTTTACAAAAAACGAGCCGCGCGGAGAATTTGTCATTGTCGTGGCCGGAAAAGAATATAAAAAAACCGTTAAACATTTAAATTTCCAAGAACAATGAAAAAAGTAGTATTATTTGGTGTAGTAGCTTTCGCTTTGATTTTTTCCCCTTCCTGCGTAAAAAACTCGTCGGAATACAAAAAACTGCAAGCGGAAAAAGATTCTTTAGCATTAGTCAATACGAAGAATGCAAGTGAAATGGAAGACATTCTTTCGCTCTTAAACGAAGTGGAAGACAATTTCAAAAGTATCAAATCGGCTGAAAATTATTTAGCCGTACAATCCAACAGTTCCGGTGAGTTAGCCCCGACTACCAAGGATAAAATTCATTCGGACATGAAATTTGTTACGGAAACGTTGGAAAAAAACCGGAAAAAAATATCCGAATTAGAAAGTAAATTGAAGAATTCTTCTTTACAATCTGCACAATTACAGCAAACCGTAAACAAACTTCGCCAGGATTTGGACCAAAAAACAATGGCGCTGGTCACATTGAATGAGGAGTTAGAACGCAAAAATCAGCAGATTTCAGAATTAAGCACAACGGTTAGTAACCTTTCCAAAGACGTGCAAGAATTAAGAGCGCAGTCAAATACCCAGCAACAAACGATTAACCGGCAGGAAAAGACAATCAGCACGGTTTATTATTGTTTCGGAACTTCCAATGAATTAAAAAATCAGAAAATTTTGGTGAATGATCAATTGGGCGCTAACTTTAATCGTGACTATTTTATTAAAGTAAATGATTTAAATCAACTGCGTACCATTCAGTTGTGGGCAAAAAAAGGGAAATTGGTTTCAAGACATCCCGATGGTTCCTACGAATTTGTGAAAGACGTAAATAACCAAGTGGAATTGCATATTATTGATCCTGCCAATTTTTGGAGTTTAACCAAGTATTTAGTGGTGTTAGTGAATGTGTAAATAATATCACCTCTCACTCCCACAACTGCAATCGATTGCGCAAATCCTGCATTTCATCCTGTAATCTCCGGATGCGCTCCAACAAATGGTGAATGACGTCAATTCCTTCAATATTGATCGATAAGTCGTAATATAAACGGGCGTAATGTTCTAAATTGTTGAGTTCATCCGGATGCAAATATCGTTTGTTTCTGATTTTTTTTGTATGAATTAAATCGTTTTCTTCCAATAATGCAATGAATTGCGGTTCGATTGGCGAATGTCGGATATATTCCTCGATGATAATCAAATCTTCCATAGTTCGCAGTTATTTAGTTTGTTGTAAATCCATAAACATTTTTTTCTGTTGTTCCGTCAAATTCGTCGGAATTTGCACTTGATAGGTTACGATTAGATCGCCGAATTCACCGGGTTTTTTGTAAACGGGAAACCCTTTCCCTTTCAGCCGAGCTTTTGAGCCCGATTGTGTGCCCGGTTTCACTTTCATCTTCACTTGTCCGTCTAAAGTGTTAATCATCAACTCGCCACCCAAGACTGCCGTATATAAGTCCACTATAATATCCATATATAAATCATCCCCGTTACGTTTGAAAACCAAATCGGGCTGAATCACAAATTTGATGTATAAGTCGCCCGCCGGAGCGCCTTCCATACCGGGGCCTCCTTGCTCTTTGAGCTTAATTTGCTGTTCGTTGGCAACACCTGCAGGTACAGTAATTCTTAATTTTTTGTTATTTACTTCAATGGTTTGTTGATGTGTTTGGGCCGCTTGCCGAAGGGTCAGATGCACTTCGCCGTAATAATCTTGCCCTTTGAAAGCCCTCGTCTTGCCGCTTTTATTTCCGATGTTTCCGAACAAAGTTTCAAAAAAATCGGAATAACCTCCGGCGCCAAAGTCGCCGAATCCCCCGAAATCTTGGGTTGTATAGCCTCGACCGCCATAATTATTGCCTTGTTGTTGACGATTCTGTTCAAATGGATCGGCATGTTTCCAATTTTCACCGTATTCGTCATACTTTTTACGTTTTTCCGGGTCGCTCAATACTTCGTTCGCTTCATTAATTTCTTGAAATTTTTTATGAGCGCTTGTATCTTTTGGATTGAGGTCGGGATGGTATTGCCTTGCCAGTTTCCGATACGCTTTCTTTATCTCTTCCGGTGATGCTGTTTTACTTATTCCCAGCGCATTGTAATAATCAATATAAGCCATAATACATCATTAGATTTACAAACTTACATGAATTTTTTGTTTTTTACAAATTGATATGATCTTCATTCTATTTTGTGAGCCTGTATCCAAATCCTACTCCGATAAAATCTGCTTTTCCTTTGTGATTTCGAAAAGCTACCGACAATTGTAATCGGTCTGTTAAGGAATAGCGCAGACTTGTTCGTTGATAAACCTTTCCATAAAGTGGATTGGGCTCATGCAGGTAAATTCCCCAAAATAAATCTATGGAGAAATCGCCGAATAGCCATACGTATCCGCCGGAAAGGCCTATTCTTGTCGTTTTTAGGCGATCAACCGGAGGTAGGGCTTGAAAAACGATACAATCATATTCGGATTCATCGTATGTGATATCTAAACTGACTCCAAAACGAGTGTATTGAAGGTGTTTTTTTGTCACCTCCACGTTGAAGTCGCCGGCAAGATAGGTTTTACCTCCGATCGGATTAATTTCTTTTATCCCTCCCAAGAGAAAAACAGAGCAATCCCAATTCTTATTTTTTTCATTGGTTTTGTTATCCGGAGTTTTATATGGTATTTTTTCTCCAAAAGAACGACTGATTCCCGTGAAAAGACTAACGGTATTCAGTCCTAAATTAGGCATACGTAAGGCTCCATTCGAAAGATGCGTAATTCCCGCGCCGGCGAATAGAGACCACGCATCATTTATTTTATAAACGCCTTGCAGACGAGCGCTGAGTACAATATTGAGATGCGTGCTGAAAGCATAGTTCAGTGGATTGGTATCTGCATTATATATTTTTTCAATGGTTGCGAACCCGGCTCCCGTTCTCAGATGAAGGTTCATTCGACTTCCGTTGTTGAGAAAATGGAAATTCAAATAGGGATATAAACTATGTACGGTTCCCACATAAGTAGGGCAGCCTAAGTCAAAAAAAGAATAACAAACGCCGTATTCGGGATATTTGTAAAAGGCATTCCACTGATGTATGCCATTCGTTTGCTTGGAGAAAAACAATTCTCCGCCTGATGCAGGACCTTCGATGATTGGAGCCAATAAAGAGGAATGTACGAGAGTGGTTCCTCGATGAATCGATCCTCCGATTTGCCATTCGCGTGTTGTTGATTTTTCGTCATCGCCGTCAGACGCGTTTACATAAAAATAATGAAAAATGAAGAGGAATAAATATACGATGAAAATCTTTTTTCCCATTGCTGTCAGCGGCATGAGTGGTTTTAATTAAACGTTTTACAGATTATGACCGGATTTCTTTTTTTCATTTTTGCTCCGTTTTCCGACGCAAAATTACGAATTATCTTCCAATATTTTTTGTATCTTTGCGGCTTTTATTTAAAAAATATAAAACAAGCATGCAGAAAATTCGAAATATTGCGATTATAGCTCATGTGGATCACGGCAAAACGACTTTGGTAGATAAAATGTTATTAGCCGGCAAGTTGTTTCGCGACGACAAAACCGAGTTAGATCAATTCTTAGACAGTAATGATTTGGAACGTGAGCGCGGAATAACGATATTGGCAAAGAATGTTTCGATTAATTATAAAGATTACAAAATCAACATTATCGATACTCCGGGACATGCTGATTTCGGCGGCGAGGTAGAGCGAGTGTTGAATATGGCCGACGGCGTCCTGTTATTGGTGGATGCTTTTGAGGGTCCGATGCCACAAACCCGTTTTGTCCTTCAGAAAGCCATCGCTCTCGGTTTGAAACCGGTGGTTGTGATCAATAAAGTCGATAAACCCAACTGCCGTCCGGAAGAAGTGCAGGAAATGATTTTCGATCTGATGATTTCATTAGATGCAACCGAAGACCAATTGGATTTTACGACTATCTACGGATCAGCCAAACAAGGTTGGATGTCGGACGATTGGCGTAAATCTTCCGCAAACATTCAACCACTGTTAGACGCCATTATTGAACATATTCCGGAACCGAAAATTTTGGAAGGAACGCCTCAAATGCAAATTACTTCTTTAGATTACTCTAATTATGTAGGCCGTATAGCCGTCGGACGCGTTCACCGAGGCGAATTCAAAGAAGGGATGGACATCGCCCTGTGTAAACGCGACGGAAGCATTGTGCGTTCACGTATCAAAGAATTGGATGTTTTCGAAGGTCTAGGGAGAAGCAAAGTAGCGTCGGTGAAATCGGGAGATATTTGCGCCATTATTGGCATCGATGGTTTTGAAATCGGAGACACGCTCGCTGATTTGGAAAATCCGGAACCATTGCCTCCCATTGCAATCGACGAACCAACTATGTCGATGTTGTTCACAATCAACGACTCTCCTTTTTTTGGGAAAGATGGAAAATACGTAACCTCGCGGCATATTTATGAACGGCTTGTGCGCGAATTAGATAAAAACTTGGCTTTGCGTCTTGAATCATCCGGTTCGGCAGATTCCTGGATCGTCTATGGACGTGGCATTTTACATTTGTCTATTTTGATTGAAACCATGCGCCGGGAGGGATACGAATTGCAAGTCGGACAGCCGAAGGTTATCATCAAGGAAAAAGACGGTATTCATTTGGAACCGGTAGAGCAATTGACCGTCAATCTCCCGGAAGAATCGTCAAGCCGAATTATTGATATGGTTACCAAACGAAAAGGAGAGATGCAATCGATGGAACGCAAAGGCGACCGGATTCATTTAGAGTTTACGATTCCGTCACGTGGCATTATCGGATTGACTAATCAGGTGTTAACCGTATCGGCGGGAGAAGCGGTTATGGCTCATCGATTTTTAGAATATCAACCATGGAAAGGGGATATCGAAAAACGCCAAAACGGATCCATCATCGCTATGGAAACCGGCAACGCTTTTGCTTATGCCTTAGATAAACTGCAAGATAGAGGGCGTTTTTTTATTGATCCCCAAACCGATGTTTATGCCGGACAAATTGTAGGAGAACACACCAAAGAGGGCGATTTGGTAGTGAATGTGACAAAATCGAAAAAACTAACCAACATCCGCGCATCAGGAAGCGACGATAAAGTACGCTTATCGCCCCCCGTGATTTTCAGTCTCGAACAAGCCCTTGAATACATCAAAGAAGACGAATACGTCGAATTAACGCCGTCGGCTATGCGTATGCGCAAGATCGTTCTTGATGAAAATGAACGAAAAAAACTCAGAAAATAAGCAACGACCGGTTTTTGTTTTATATATGCATAAGTGATAAAAATTGCGTTTAATCATATTATGAAAAAATTAATAAGGCCTTAATCATAAAGAGGTTTTTTTTATGATGTATTATTCGGATTATTTTGAAATCCGTAGAAAGAATATCAATAAAAATAGACTATGAATAAGAATATTACATTTTTATTACGTTTTTTTCTCTTTTTATCCGGATTTACTCGTTTAATGAGGCATCATTGCGTTTTTTACTGATATATATGAAAATAATAGTTTCATTTTGTCTTTTGAGGAAAGAATTTGTATAGTAATTTTGTATTTAGAAATTTAGGGGAATTATTACTAAAACAATACACCTCTGTTTACGGCAAGAGATAATTAATAAGAAATAACAAATTAAGTATATAAGATATGAGTACAGGTATGAAAAAGAAAAGTTTTTCAAAAGCGATTGTTCGTTTTGTCAGAAGACTGAAATGGTTTTATGATTCTCTGACTGCGCGTCCTGTTCGAATAATTCATGTCGATTTAGGGAGCAAAAGATGATTAATGCAACTAAAAATCAATCATCCTGAACATCCAACGAAATTTTATTTGATCGCTGAAGAGTAATACAGGTTATCGGGCTGCTCATGGTTGTAAAAAATGCATAAGGTAGAAAAACGAGTACCCGATAACCGATTACCGATTATTCTTTTTTCCCGTTAACACCGGAGAATGCGTATTGTAGTAATAAGCTGCAATACAACTGATAGAAGGTGTTTGACGAGAATCAAGAATTCGTAAACGTATTTTATCGGTAGTTATATCCGGGAAACGGAGAATACGGCGAAATCCAATGGTAGTAGCCCGGGCTATCTCTTTCCAAGAGCCGTTGATATACGCATCCACCGCATGTTTTTTAATCCTTTCGCCATTCGTAACGATTGGTTCACCTAATTCAAGACGATTGAATCGGATGGGTGAAGGAACTGTAATGACAATCTCTTGCGGTTGCCTATCTAATTGTATGTATGTGTAAATATTGTGATCAAGCGCTTCTTTGGGTCCATCGGCGTTCTTGAGCAAATCAACGGAATAGGTTTGTTTGATTCGTCTGCCAACTTCGTGAAGCACTTCGACATCCCGATCGGAAAAACGACCTTCACGATTGGGCGGAATATTGAGCATAAAATAAGAATTGCCGCCTACAGCGCGTTCCCATATATCGAATACATCGTCGGCTGAGCGGATGCGCTGAAAGGTATCGTCGCGGAAAAACCAACCATCGCGGATGGATGTATTGGTTTCGGCCGGCTGATAGTGCAGAAAATACGGTTTTTGCATGGAAAACAGTTTTTCATCGCTTGCCAAATCATTGTCGGTTAGATCCGAGAAATCGTTCATCTTACCGGGGTCGTTAGGGTAAGGAATGACGTTCCATTCGGTTTCTCGGGTTCCTCCACTTTCATTACCGCACCAACGAATGTCTTCCCTTCCGAAGATAACGGCGTGAGGGGCAAGCGTTCGTACCAAACGGCGCCATGCCATATAGTTATATCGCTGGTCGCCCTTGTGTTTCGGATGAGCTCCATCAAACCATACTTCGCTGATCGGACCGTATTCCGTTAAAAGCTCGTAAAGTTGGTTGAGAAAATATTCATTATAGTCATCGACCGCGAACTCGAATTTAATTTTGCTGTTGAACGGACGCCCGGGTATTTCACGTGGAATGGTTCTAATCGTATATTTACTTTCATTGCCGTATAAACCGTCGGGACTTTCCATTTGGAAAAGGTCGGCCGGCGAAAGATAAACGCCAAGTTTGATCCCGTATTTACGGCACGATTCCGACAATTCTTTCAAAACATCGCCTTTACCGTCGCGAAAGGAGGTGGACATTATGCCGTGACGGGTGTAGCGCGATTGCCACAGACAGAAACCATCGTGATGTTTAACAGTCAGCACAACCAGCCGGATGCCGGCAGCTTGCATGGCTTCACACCATTGGTCGGTATGCAATTCGCGAAGGTCGAACACTTTCGGGTCCTCTTGACCGGTACCCCATTCCCTCCGGGTAAATGTGTTGGGGCCGAAATGAACAAAAGCGATAAATTCGTTTTGAAGCGCCTCCAATTGATTGAGAGTGGGAATAACCCGGACAGCTTTCTCAATGATTTGTTCCTTTGAGTCATCGGCTTCAACTTTAATCGTGTTTTGAAACTCTTGCGCAACCATCTGTAACGAAGCTATTGCGACCGCGCTTGTAAAGTAAATTTTTAACAGGTTCATTTTTTATGCTCGTTTCATTTGAATAAAACGTAAAATTATAAATAATTATTGGATTTCAAATCAAAATGAACATGAAAAGGGGGTTAGTTTGCCGGAATAACAAGCGAATCTGATCGGGAATCAGCGTTTTGAGAAACATTCTCCGGATTTTCAAGATAATATTTACAAAACCCGTCTTTATCAATTGCGTTTTCGGTACACCTATTTTCGCCTTGCGGGTCTTCGGGGTTTGTACAGTGATGGAACAAGTTATTTTTACCTTCCTCATTTTCCGTTTGGCTTTTACCGATGGTGGATGGCGTAAAATAATAGGAGGATAATAATAAAATCAATGCGATGCTTATGATGCTTTGCTTCATTTTCTTTTCTTCTCTCATGATTCAGCGTATTAAAATTTTAATAATTTCTTTAATGATCCTACTTATTACAAAAATAAGGCTAATAAGCATCGATTTAAAGATTCTTTCAAATTATGATTGTCTAATCCGGAGACGATTTTTTAAAAATAAGCTTTATCGTATGTACCTAACGCATGAATATAGAAAAAAATTGATATAATTAGATAAATCGTATTCCTATTGTCATTATCATAGAAAAAAATCACTTTTATTCCTAAAAAAGATAATATAATATCAATGTAAACTCTATTATTTTGTTTTTAATCGCCAACGGTTGTGTGTCCACAAATACCCGGAAGGATTCCTCAAAATGGTTTGTTCCAAGCAGCGAAAATATTTTTCCGTGATTTCGAATTCCGATGTCTCTGTCGCATTATCTGCAAGAACCAAAAAAGTTCCTTCGTAATAGCCTCGTTTCTTGCATAAGATATCGATATAGCAAACGGCAGCTTGGGTATGTCGGGCAATTTTTTCGGTACCGGTTAATACGGGAGTTTCCTGATTGAGAAAGACTACCGGGTATGGAATTTGGTTACCGGAAGGTTTTTGATCGGACATAAATCCGATAATCCAGTTTATTTTTTCTTTTCGTAATCTGACAATGTCCCGGAAAACATCATGTTTCGTAAAGCCTATCGAATGAAACCGTTTACGCAGATTCAGAAAAAATCGGTCGGAGGTTTTATTTTTTAACGGACGGTAAACCTGTCCGCAAATGAAGTGTGGGTTGGTTTTCAAATGGAGCGTGATGGATGGAACCCACTCCCAATTGCCATAATGCCCTAAATATAAAACAATTGGCCGGCCTGCATCCAAATAATGTTGAACAGTATCTAAATTCTTAAAAACGAAACGCTTTTTTATTTCTGAATCGCAAATATGCAAGATTTTAACGGTTTCGACAAAATAATCGCAAAAATGCCTGAAGAATTTCTTTTCGATTTTCCGGATTTCATCCGGCGTTTTCCCGGGGAAAGCGTTACTCAGATTTTTCTTCACTAATTTTCTCCGGTAGCGGATCAAATAATAGATCACAAAATACAAAGCATCGGAAATAAAAAATAAGACTCGAAACGGCAGAAGAGCAAATAGAAAAGCAACGATATATACGATCGGATATAAGAAACGACTCATAGCGTCAATAGTATTTTTTCTTCATTAAAATCGGCCAAAGTTACGGTTTTCAATTTATTTATCCAACTACCGTCGTATTCGGCTTCCACCTTTAGATAATTTTCCGTAAACCCATGCATTTGACGTCCTCGCGGCGTATGTTCGAACAAAACCTTGTGTGTGGTTCCGATTTGGGATCGGTAAAAATCCCGGAGTTTTCGGTCGGATAGCTCCAACAATCGCCGGCTGCGTTCTTGTTTTATTTTCGGATGAACTGCATAATCGATGTTCAACGCTTGCGTGCCTTGACGTTCGGAATAGGTGAAAACATGTAATTGCGACACCGGTAGAGACTCGATCAGTTGTTCGGTCGATTCAAAATATTCTTCTTTCTCGCCTCTTACACCGACGATAACATCCACGCCGATAAATGCATCCGGCAATAATTTTTTAATTGTTTTTATTTTGGATATAAACAGTTCCACATCGTATTTTCTGCGCATCAGCCGAAGCACTTCATTGCAACCCGATTGCAGAGGAATATGAAAATGCGGAGTAAAACGTTTCGATCGGGCAATAAATTCGATCATCTCATTGCTCAGCAGGTTTGGTTCAATGGAAGAGATCCGAAATCGTTCAACAGAATCGACTTGGTCAAGCGCTTGAATTAAATCGAAAAACGTTTCTCCGGTCGATTTACCGAAATCTCCGATATTCACGCCGGTTAAAACGATTTCTTTACTGCCTTCATTTCCTGCTTCTTCAGCCGTTTTTACTAAATCGGCGATTTTTCCGTTTCGGCTTCTTCCGCGGGCAAAGGGAATCGTACAATAAGAACAGTAGTAATCGCAACCATCCTGCACTTTCAAAAACCCTCGGGTTCGATCGTCTTTCGAGCAAGCGGGAACGAATGCTTGAATGTCTTTTATCGATGAAACGACCGAGCTTGTCTCTTTCTCCCGATGAATCAAATGATATAAAATATCTGCTTTCTCTCCTGTGCCAAGCACTAAATCTACTCCTTCAATCCGGCTCACTTCCTCCGGCTTCAGTTGAGCGTAGCATCCGACGACTGCAACGATGGCTCCGGGATGTTGCCTGCTGATTTTCCGTATGGCTTGACGGCATTTCTTATCGGCTAATTCCGTTACCGAGCAAGTGTTAATGATACAAATATCGGCTGTTTCTCCGGGTCGTATTTTTCGAATCCCCTGTTCAGCCAATTGCTTTCCAATAGCTGATGTTTCGGCGAAGTTCAATTTACAACCCAAGGTAAAATAAGCGGCTTTTTTGTACTCAAAAATTGTTTTGTCGATCATTAGAAGAAACAACGTGTTAAATAAGGGTGCAAAGATAATGTTTTTGAAAATATACGTTTAATTTGAATATAAAAAAAATTCATAAATTTGTACGATAATTTAAAAATAATAAGATAATATGAATACTTTTAAAAGAATTGCCCGTTTTTTTTAATCCTTTTTGCTATGCACCATTATTTGAAATTAAAAACGCTGATATATGAAAACAATTTTTAAAATACAAATAAAATTGATGCAAAGTAAATTTGGAAATTTTTTGTTCTTCATCCTATTATATCAATTAGGGAAAAGTGTTTTTTATTTTTTGGGGCTTGCTGCATGTGGTATAATAATATGGCAATTTATAGAATATGGATATTTGACACAATCCATTTAAGTTCAAATTATTTAGACGGGCTGCATACGAGACCCATTTCAATCAGATCGCTACTATTAAGCGCTTTTTACATACATCTCAATATTACAACTATTTTATTGGCGTTTCTGTTGATTTTCTTGGCCATTTTTAACAATCAATTGATCTTGCCATTAATATCTGTGTATTTATATATATCCGGACCAATGGCGTTTATATTGATGCAAAATATTTTATTTGCCAAAAAATTTAACTTGTTCCCGGTTCAGGCAGATTTTACAATACAACAGACATTTACTCAAACAGTAACAAAGTTTATTTCTGCAGCCCTTTTTTTAGGATGCGTTTTTATTATTCAATTTTTTTCAACATCCGGTTGTTATTTTATTATTTTTATAAGTTTGATTACCGTTATGGCATATCCGTATTGGATTAATTATTTATATAGACAGTTTGTGAAAAAAAAATATAAAATATTGATGGATTTACGTAACAATTAATATTCATGGATGCTATTAATATAATAAATTTGAAAAAAAATTACGGCAACGTTACTGCGGTAGATATACCCTTATTAAATATTAAACAATGTGAGATTGTGGGCATTGTAGGAAATAACGGCGCAGGGAAAACAACATTGCTTAGATTGTGCATAGATTTAATCAAAGCTGCAAAAGGCTCTGTAAGATTAAATGGAGTTGAGGTCTCGACCAATGAACAATGGAAAAAGATAACAGGCTCTTACTTAGATACTAACTTTTTAATAGAATTTTTAACAGCGAATGAATTTTTGTATTTTACGGGAGAAGCGTATTACTTATCCAATACAGAAATTGATATAAGGAAAACTGTTTTTAACAAATTTATGACAGATGAAATTACGGATAATAAAAAATTCATTTATGAATTTTCATCAGGGAATAAACAAAAAATCGGAATTGTGTCGGCAATGATAATTCACCCGGAGATTCTTATATTGGATGAACCTTTTAATTATTTAGATCCGTCATCACAGTTCGAATTAAAAGCGCTTTTAAAAGAATGGAATACTGTACACAATACAACAATTATTGTTTCCAGTCATAATATAGAACATATCTTAGAAATATCATCAAGAGTAATCGTGATGGATAAAGGGAAGATAGTAAGAGATTGGAACAATGATAATAAAGAAATTGAGAATGAATTGCGTCGTTATTTTGAATTAAGATGAATTGGCTCCTCAATTTTCTCTATAATTTGAAAGAACATTTATATTTTTATTAACTGCCATTTCTGACCAAAAGAATCAATTTCGGCAAGTCTTTTTTATAGCCCCTCCAGCATCCGTTTCAATACGACTTGGCAAGAAATTTCACGGTTGGCTGCTTCGGGAATAACGATGGATTGGGGGCTTTCGATAACGTCATCGGTTACAATCATATTGCGGCGCACCGGAAGACAATGCATAAAAAACGCCGAATCGGTTCGGTTCATTTTAGCTGAATCGACCGTCCAGCTTCGGTCTTTATTAATGACTTGTCCGTAGTGGGCATCTTCAAAAGGCGACCAATTTTTGGCATAAATGAAATCGGCGCCTGCGAAAGCTTTCAATTGATCGTATTCAATTTTCGCTCCGCGAACAAACGATGGGTCTAATTCATATCCTTCGGGATGGGTGATGACAAAATCAACATCGGCTTCATTCATAAAATCAGCGAAAGAATTAGGCACTGCTTGCGGCAAAGCTTTGGGATGCGGCGCCCAAGTCAAGACCACTTTCGGTCGTGGCTTGGTTTTGAATTCTTCGATGGTGATCAGATCGGCAAACGCTTGCAAAGGGTGAGTGGTTGCCCCTTCCATACTGAAAACCGGCCGACCGGAATAAAGGATAAATTGATTGAGAATCTTTTCGTTGTAATCGTCCTGCTTGTTTTCAAATTGAGCGAATGAACGAACGCCGATGAAATCGCAATACGAACCCATCACGGGAATGGCTTCAAGAATGTGTTCCGTTTTGTCACCATCCATAACGACGCCCCGTTCGGTTTCCAATTTCCAAGCGCCTTGATTAATGTCGAGTACCATCGTATTCATCCCTAAGTTCATAGCCGCTTTCTGCGTACTCAAACGTGTGCGCAGGCTGGAATTGAAAAAAACCATCAACAAGGTTTTATTCTTTCCCAAGGATTGGAAAGCATACCGGTCTTTTTTTACTTCAAACGCTTCTTTCAGCGCCCCTTTCAAATCCCCCAAATCCTTTACATTTGTAAATATTCTCATCTTTATTTAATTCTTAATTCTTAATTCCTAACTCTTAACTCCTAATCTGCCCTTCCCCCTGAATAATCCACTTATAAGTAGTCAATTCTTCCAAAGCCATGGGTCCGCGTGCATGCAATTTCTGCGTGCTGATTCCGATTTCAGCTCCCAATCCGAATTGTGCGCCGTCGGTAAAAGCGGTAGAGGCATTTTCATAGACGCAGGCGGCATCGACCGATCGCAGAAATGTCTCTGCCGTTGCCTGATTTCCCGTGATTATACATTCACTGTGTTTGGAACTGTACCGGGCAATGTGTTCTAAAGCTTCCATTAAACAAGCGACAGTGCGAATACTCATTTTGTAATCGAGAAATTCAGTACCGAAACTATCCGCTGTTGCCCGTTGAAGCAAATCGTCGGGATATTTTCCTTGAAGCGCTTGATACGCTTTTTTGTCGGCATAGAGGATGACATGGCTTTCCTTCAATTTTTCGCAAAGAAAAGGCAGATCGGGTAATCGTTCTTCATGAATGATCAAGCAATCCAAAGCATTGCAAACGCTTACGCGTCTGGTTTTAGCATTGTTTATAATTGCCTGCCCGATTTCCCGGTTTCCCTCCCGGTCGAAATAGGTGTGACAAATACCGGCTCCGGTCTCGATGACCGGAATCTTAGCGTTTTTCCGAACATAATCGATCAGTGCTTGGCTGCCGCGGGGAATAATCAGATCGACGAGGCCTTCGGCGTGTAATAATGCAGCCGTCGCTTCTCTTTCCGGAGGAAGTAATGTGCAACATGCAGCGGGAAGTGCGTATGATTGCAACACTTCTTGTATGATTTTTACCAATGCGGTTGAGGAATCATTTGCATCGGAGCCTCCTTTCAGAATGCATGCGTTTCCCGATTTGAAACAGAGCGAAAACACGTCGAGACAAACGTTGGGGCGCGCTTCGAAAATCACTCCGATTAAACCGAAGGGAACGCGCCGCTTGATGATTTTCAAACCGTTGGGACGAATAGTTTCGCTCATTATTTTTCCGACCGGAGAAGGCAATTTCGCAACTGTTCTTAAATCGAAAACGATTCCTTCGATTCGCTCTTTTGTTAGTTTTAAACGATCGTATTTAGGATCGGAAGCATCCATACGATCCAAATCTTTTTGATTTTCCGACAATATCCGGTTCGTTTCTTTGAGAACGGCTTCGCCTATCGAAAGAAGAATTTCATTTATTCTTTCTTCTGATAGTATCGATAAAGCCGATGCCGCATTTTGCGCTTTTTCAAAGAAGATTGAATATTCCATGTTTGTATTTTTTGGCAAAAGTAACTATTTTTTTATTAAAAGTAACTATTTTTTTTATTAAAAGTAAACATTTTTTTAC
>JGI20166J26741_11736696_pt1 | contig 21547 bp, 23 predicted proteins | sample TergutCu122P5_FD_26741 | JGI IMG/M metagenome (IMG submission 26741)
GTTTTCTCTTTTTTGTTTTTAATTATTATATCTGGCCTATTTGCTGTAACTTCTCTGTCTGTGTGTACTTCATGATTCCACAACACTGTGACATCTCCCTCTTCATACACTGGCTTGGGCACATGTGTGTACATATATCTGTGGTTTCAATCCCTAAGGCTTTGCATATTGAGTAATGCAAATGTGTACAAACCTGATCGTGTCTCATTAAATATTCGTTCTTCGCCAGAATGGGGCATCCCGAAGTCAAGTGGTCAATAGTTTCTTCATATTGTTTACATAACCGGCATTTACTCTATTATTATTATTATTATTATTCATCTAGTTGCTTCATTTGTAGCCACTGCCAGCACAATATTTCACTGTCTTCATCACTCTGTTCACTATATTCAGTGACACTACTGTTAGCAGCCAATGCTTCCTTTATGGTTTCATCAATTTTCATCCTTGTAGACATGTAAGATATGATCTGATGGCTGTGTCAGATTTACTGCAATTCAGTGATGTACCCAGGAAGTTTTCAGCAGAGTTGAGGATCGTGTTGCACTTTACTCCCCACAGGATCCCTCTCAAAGTACCCCACGGCTAATACACAGTACCCTAGGCAGTCTCACATAGCTATAAACCTCAATTTGGGGTGGGGGGAGGGGGTTAGTTTGGTCTGACCAATACACATTTTGGTACACCACTCAACGTGTGTGACAGGGTCGAGGGGTACCACAACGTATAGGCATTTGTTTATACTCTCCGGACATTGGACTACACTCCAATCAATAGCTACCAGAACCTTCAAGAAACTAGACAAGTCAGCAGACAGACTGTGTTGTAGAAATGTTACAAGATCTACACCACAGCGGCAAGGGAGGGTAGGGGAGTGGAGAGAGAATATATTGACTACAGAAACTTGCATTTGTACTCAAGTGGACAAAGCGCAACACTGTTGATAACAATGCCAGTGTATGTAAGACAAAATGCTGTAGAATAATGTGCCATAATTGTCACATTCTTGGCAAAAACTTGAGTTGACCTTTAGTACTATCAACAACACACAGCGCATAAATTCTGATGTTTAGCACCAAAGGGTTAGAGCACCTTAAATTTCCTCTACCCACAGCTGTACAACCACTGAGAATCAGACCCATGGTGATAAAATATCTGGTTATAAAACTTTCACTTGGAATGACAATAGGAATCACTTCCTGTAATTACAACATACCATCGTGAAACATACTGCATATTTTATGGTAAAATAATGCACAAGAGGCTGTAGAAGATACCTGCTGACTGTTGATCTTGTTTTGCTGCAGGTGGAGAACCAAATTTTTACAACCCTCACAACCCTCAATATGTAATAATGTTGACAGTCATTACAATGTTATGATGCACATAGCAGTAAATGTTGCTTCCATACAAAATACAGAAATCTAAGACTGCCAGTACACTGACAGTAGCATTTTATGAAACTCAAAGGTTCATTATAGTTATCATAACAACCTGCCACTGGCCCCTGTCCTAGTCAATGTCCTTCCATCCTTTGTCTTTAAGATGCATTTTTATATTATGCTCGACCTATGCCTGGTCTTCCAAACAAAAAACTGTTGTGTGTTTCTAACTTCACCTTTGCTTTCAAAATTTCATCACTGCATCAACTGCTACTAATCACACTCAAGGGGTTAACAAGAGGTTAGGCAATGAAAGTGAGTGGCATAAGTAAAAAAAAATCAGACTTTCAAATATACAAATATATATATATTCCCAATTCTTTAGGGCCAATGAAATCAGTCCATGTTAACATGACTACTTGAGTAATGAGATTAACAAATACAGCATCCATATTCCTCATAAAATATCCAATACCAAATCAGCTTAAATTGATGCTTTATCCAGTGGCAACACTCTTACACTTTTCATACATTTTTTCTTCAATTGCAGAGATATTAGAGAGTACGTAATGGATCCTAATCTCACAAATATCTGTAAATTGTATCTACATATCTTGATTATAAATGAAATAAAAATCTTCACTTATTCATAATAATTTCCCCTTCATCTATACTAAGATTAAAAAAAGCTCTTTTTTTCTTTATTGTAAGGGAGTTACAGGGGAACTCCAACTCCATTTTACAATAAAATCCATACATTTCTTAGTTTGGTAATTACAAGATGACACATCTATGATCCCAGTGGATGTTATTTATGCGTAACAGTGATTCTACCAGCTAGTGTTATGGCCTTACAAGCTGCAGAAAAGTCTGAACAGTAGTTCAAATGGAAAGGATCTTTACTATTCACTATTTATAAGTTTATTTACTTTCATAGTTATTTACGCAAATAACTAGGCCTGAGTTGGGCAAAGTCACAGAAAAAAAAAAGTTGGTTAAACCAGATTAAAACAAATGAGAACTTAGGAATGATAAGGATGCCTAACAGTGTATTATTCACCAGGCTACCAGTTACAGCAGTTCCACTTCCCACCCTCTCACATTTAAAATCGTGCCACTCATCCAAACCATTCCATTAATTGGCTACTGGAAATATTAGGTAGGGAAATTTCAATGGCAACTTTAATCTTGGTTACTCCACGCATTGAGTGATGGGTGGTAACAGAATTTAATAAGTGTTACCAATATACTGTTCAGTTCTACTAACATAATAAAATTTTATGTTACATGTGAATTGGTCTGAAAACACTATTCATGCTACAGTAAAAATTCTCAACATTTTCATGCTCCCTAATTTAGAATGCAGAAATAGACAAAACTGTGCACATAAAATCAGAATGCTGTACATTTTAAAGGAATCCCTTAAAAACCAAACAGCATAGGGATGTGGTGTGAATAGTATGGCCATCTTATTTATTGTGCAGTGCAGGGGAACATGACTTATGTGTGCACACAAGGAGGCAAGACTGAACAAATTAAATTTTAACTTGAAAGTCATTGAGTATGTCATATTCCTACGCAGCATATTATTCAAGTGTTCAATCCAAGAATTTAGAAGGAATCTGTTTTATGCCTATAGTTTACAGCCCCAAAGTGACATACAGATTATTAATGCTTGGATTTTCCATGCATTTGAGATGTGCAATGAATACATATTTTTAACTTAAATGCAAGAAACAACTATACATTACATAGAATTCCTATGCAATTGTCCCTGCATATACAGCTCATATTTATTTTTTTTTTAATTCCGACAGAAACTACTGTACCAATGATGTCTATAAGAAACTGACACATTATGACATGTTCAGATTCAAAATTTTCAATGTAAGTTAGCTTTTGGGCCAAGGTCCCAATTGTTGTCATACTTATCAACCTTGAAGTAGTTCTGACACTGGAAAAAAATGAATGGAAGCAGTACTTTCTTATTTTTTGGACGGAAAATATCTGAATACTGACAGGCGGATCAATATTGTAGCAAGGAAAGACATTAAGATTCCTAAATACATCAATACATTTCTCCTGAAATAACAACTTAATGTACATAACTGATCACTGCCAGCACAATGTCAAACGTATGTTACCACGCTCTTTGCAAGTACCACCCTCCATAAAACATTAACGTACAATACCAAGCATCTCTTATTACACTTAAACTTAGAGAAAAATGCTTCATTTTGTATATCAGAGTTATACAGAGTATACTTTCATACAGTTTGTAAAAGAGAGATTCTTATATAAATAAAAACTACCAAAGTAACAAATGATAACTTCTTAAAGATGAGTTCTGTAGAAACAAATTAATTATGTGCATGTTCAAAGTTACTGCAAATCAATATTTACAAACACTGTAAATTAAATCAATCTCAACACATTGTGCATTAAATTTACATCACACCAGTCAAGATGATGATCCATTATTGTATCAGTTTCATATCTTAATATTTTAATACCTCTGTTTGATTTTCATTAGCACCACAAACATCATAAAATGGAACGAGATTCAAGGGTACATAAATGTTTAAGTACTTCTAACACTAAACTGGAAGAAACAAGTAATTTACTTTGTCGCACAAACATATATGTGCATATCAATTTGGTCTATATGTTCATTATATAAAATGACTGAAATAAATTGTTCTTATGCTGTCCATTAAAAATGCTATAAAATTTGAACTAAAAAATCTCTCATTGCACTGATTTTCCACCAAAAAAAAAAAAGTTGCCACTCTGTTAGTAAATGGAATGAAAGTCCACACTGAACACTGACATGTTTTCACATGCAAGTGTGATGGTGATGTAATACTTGATTGTCAATATTATACAAAAATACACCTGTTATTTATAATGAAATTCACGCTTAACAATGTAACTTAAATGTTAGTACAGTATTTTTAGTTGCATGTTGAAATTTTATTCACTTTTATGTCAAAATCTTTAATTTTGATATGTATAGCACTTTTAGAGAATGTTTTACTTTACATTTTAATAGTCATGTGTATAATTAATCTGAAATGCATTTATTTTGAGAATATTGCTCTTCTTCTTATTATTTCTCTGACTGTTTCAGTTCTTTACTGTTAAGGCAACATACTGTGGTTATTGAGCATAAAAATATTGTACTACAAGAAATACTGAATATGAAGCTAATGTGATATGATACAAGTTTCAACACTGCCAAGATCTTTTTACTCAAACAGATACAATTGTTCATTGCTACTTCACGCAAGCAACTTCACAACTTCCTACACCAGTTACAGAACCATCACACCACTGATCTAATTTCTTTTTAACATTATAACAATTCCATAAAATGTTAAAAATGATCACCTAACAATATCTAGATACATAAATGTACAATATGGCAAAAAGGACATGCCAGAAAATGTGATAAAACACTAATACAAAAATCAACAGATAAAAACACTCGAGACTGAAAAATACTGATATTAATAATATTGTCAAATTTTATACTTCAGGTATACTACCTAGATTTAAGAAAAAATATGTAACTGATGTTTTATGGATTTGATAGTGCCAAGCTGGAAATATAGCAATTATGGAATGCTAAATCAGGCAACACAGGACAAAAAGACTCAGTTTATCCTTTTCAAGAACCTATAACAGGAGTTTCAAACATGTGGTCTACAGGCTACATGAGGCCCACCAGTTTATTTTATGTGGCCTTCCAACTAGTCTTATTGTAACTTTAAAAATGAGGCCTTGCACAACAACAAAGGATTTCTATTTTATTTTAAAAGAATTAAAAATGTTATCGTCATGAGCCACAACAACTCACAAATGTTTGCTGTCCCTGACAGTTACATACAACATATCAGCAAATAGATAAAAGTGAAGTAAAATTCAATAATTATAATACTCTTTAGCATCATTATTAAACATGTGAAATATTCTTAATGGTGTTAATTAAAAAAAAAACTTAACCGATTTATTACGTAAATGATGTGTGGCCCTCCTTAATTTTCAAAATTATTCATTTGGTCCACATATGATTGAAGTTTAAAACCCCTGACCTATACTGTGCTGAATATGCAGCAGCCAACATATATTCCAGTTCACTTACTGCAATGCTAGTGAATAAACCATAACAGACAATGAGTCTTCTTTGCTACTGCTGTGTAGGACAAAATAAAGTAAAAATACTCCCACTTTACAGAAAAGCTTCCTATTATGTTCCTTTTGCACCATACTCTTACACAAAGCCATTGCGTCCTGGATTTGGATGCATCTGTACCACCAGATTGCGACTTTCCTTTCTCAGTTCCCACATCTTGCGAGCATCCTGGAACAACAGCCATTTAATGATCTTAAACCTATGAAAATTACAAGAAATGTATATAAATGCTATAACAGTGAACTTGGAAATAATTATAAGTGATGTGCTAGGAATATGTCCAGACTTAAAGATAGGAAAAAGATGGAATATAAATGAGGTTATAAATTATACAGATCACCTAGGACTGAAGAATTGGCTGATCAAGGTAGTGACCATTGAGTTAACATGCAGCTCAGGCTGGCAAAACAAGAAACAGAACTATGGAAAGTGGCAGTTGGAAAAGTGAGAAAAAAACCTGGAGAATAATATTTAACGTTCTCATCTGAGTAGACTTTGAGAATATGACAGGAGGATGAATGGTCACAGGATTATGTAGCTTTGGTATACACCATGTGCAGCTTCTGCTGACATACAGTTTTGGCATGCAGGGCACTGTAATAATGAAGCATGAATATCAAAGTATATGAACTTACCAAGTATACAAAGAAAGCTGCAAATCCATGAAAGAACATAGAAATGACTGCTAATCCATAAGACCACGACAAGTAGTTGAAATTTGGGTACATCAGCCAATCACGGCGCCAACATTCACCACCAAAGATGGATACTGCCAGGAAAAGCAAAGATGCTGCAAAATACAAAGTATTATCAGTGTCAGCACCCACTTTATTTATTGCACCACATACAAGGTATTTTTATAGCAAAGTACAGTTCTGAACAGGAGCCAACCAACCTATATGTTTCAGCATCACTAGTCTGAAAATACACATTACTTTGAAGTGTCCAACTGTACAGCACAACTGACTTCCTACTGTTTTTGTACCTTACTATATCAGCCTGAGCAGTCACTTGTAAAGCGGTGTGAAAATGGTTAGTACTGATATAAAAGCCATTTTTACAAAGATAAATATTCACAGAAGTGACTTAATGTCAAAAATTTTGAAATATGGAGATACAGTCACATTTACATTTGTGTATGAAGTGAAAATTTAAACTGGCATTCTGGGAAGAACTCATACAATTAGTTCCCTGAGCACGGACTTCTATTCCTGTAAACCTTGTATTAACACTATATATTGATAATGTACATTTTTATCTAACATTCCAATACAATTCAGTTCCTATGTTAGCATATAGAGATGGTAAAAAAATCAGGTTCTACTTGAGTCAGAATATTTTTAGTGCTGACTGTTGTAAATACTTAACTGTTATTTTGAAGGGGAACTTACTGCTAAAGTACATATTCTGTAGTGCTGTTAGTCACAACCTTACACAGTTGCCATGTTTGTTTTTGATTTATGAATATTTTATAGATTGTACGCATGTTTATGATCCATCTGCATTCCAAATTTCACATGCCTTGCTATATACCATATTGAACATATAAAATATAACATATTTACCCAAATATAAGATGAATATGAAAATTTTTTCCTAACTTACTGTGTCAAAAAATGAAGGGTGGGGGGTTACGTTACCATCGCACACAAAGTTAAGTGTTACACATAACTGAAAACTGTTGGGGTTATCTTTTATTCAGATTAATATTATACTTCATGCAGCTCATATTCTGTCACTGCACATTTTGTGAAAGAAAACTGCCTGAATCTGAATGTTAATTGAGGGAAGACCTCAAACTCAAGAGAAGGAGGCTGCACTACCTCATTACTTACAAAAGAAAGAAGATTAAAATATTCTTTCTCACAATACACAATATGCTGAACTAATTGCTGCAACTAATATTCCATTTCTTCAGCCCAAATGCACCAATTTCCATAAAATTACCTGCAAGAGCATTGCATACAAAAGCAATACCAGACAAAAGCCATTCGTACAGCAGAACAAATTCAAGAGGCCAACGAATCAGTTCTAATGCAATGATGATTTGTGATGAAAATGACAGCATAAGTGCTAAGGTGACAAAAGCTTGCACCACCATCAGCCAACCTGAAAGTAATTTGAAATCAATACCGAGTAAATAGTGTAAATGAAAACACGACTAATATCATTAACATGTCCAAGAAATTGGTCAAATGCACAGCATACCACACAGAGGTTGTTTTCAAAAACTGCATAAAGATACTTTACACTCTTTAACTCATCTTTTACGCTGAACAAGCATTGTTAACAACACAGGTCAACATACTAGTTACAACTTTAAATGATTCATGACCATGCACTGATGATTTCTTATGAGAAATAACCCAACAAGTGCACATACAGATATGTAATTTTATTATATTATAATCAGCAAAGCCTCCTACATGTTTCAACCAAAACATGTAGGAGGTTACACTTATTATAATACAATAAATTTATATAACTGCATATGCATTTTTGGTTATTTCACATGAGAGATAATAGTTACCAACTTCTTAAATGAAAGAAATCCAGCACTGCAATTAAAATTATGATCTCTGGGGTTATTATGACATGAAGTATAAAAAGTTTGTTCCAGCATTTTTGAGGAATGTGCTGGGGTCAATCTCCAGGACAAATGAATTGGTTCAAGCGAATGCTGAAGTAACTGGAACGAAGAAAAATGTACCTACAGAGACTGGCCACAGTTGTTGCAACCATTCCATATAATCAACATATTTCCTCCTCCCAATCACTTATGCACCCCCCTGAAAGTAACTGTCACCCTGAAGATGGAGTCAGCATGTTCCTTTGAAACATCAAAACACATTTACTATCCTAAACAGTGTAAGAACCCAGAGACCATCATCTCCCCATTATTGACTGGCATCCACACAGTGAATTTCATCAATGGTAACAAGATGAGTACTGGGAAAGGACTGGGATCATAGATTGTTCAAAATATCTTTACATAATAATTTAAATTGACCTTGAATAAATAAAATAATGCTACACATTGACTAGGGTTACCATATATTCATCACAAGAAAAGAGGGCATTTTCCACTTATCAACCAAAAGAAAGGAGGACAGAGTCAAAATTTTATTAAATAAAATTAGGCCTGTCATTTCATATAAAAATACAAAAATTATGAACAAAAACTAAAATTTATATACAATATACACACAGTGTATACTCAACTGCCATCTCTGGAGTCATCTTTCTTCTTATGTGCCCATTTGTACTTAACTGTTGATTTGATTTTTAAGAGCTGTACACTGCTCTTCAGGAAGGTAGGGAAATCCTTATAAAAAATACTCTAAAATTGTACTGTGGGAACAGAAGCCCTCTGAGTGACTTACCAATCAACAAGTTCTTGTTCTTTGTCCACATAACTTGCTCTGAGCTTACATTTTGATGGGAAATAGCAAAGAACTGTGACATCTTGAACAATTCTGAGTGGCACCACCCATTTTTTGAGTTTTCAAAATGCCTTGTCCATTTCTGGTGTGGTAATACACTTATTAACTCTTCAACACTGAGATGCCCCTCCGTGAATTATTTTTCAGTTGACTTTTGTCAAAATACTTTGTCATCAGTTGGCACTCCCTTATCTAGCAAGAATTGGAGAGGAGGCTCTATATCATTCCAGTTCAGTGGCTCACTAAATGTCATCCACATTAAACAAGAAATCTTCCACAGGTTCAATCTGCATGCCCAGATACTCTACACACATGCTGTACATACCATTTATTCCATCACATAATATATTACACTCTTCATCAAGTCCCTCTCTACATTTCTCTGCCAGTAGGTGTTTAAATTTAATGGGTATGAAATTTCTAAGTGAGACATTCTTTAAGTACATTCTTCACAGATTTCAAGTTATTCAGAATTCCATTTCGAAATTTTCTGAGACATTCTAAAGGTCAACTGCTGAACCAGTGTGCTTCTATTTTTTTGACTCAGACAATGATAATAATAATTATTTCTTTAAAAAGGAGTAGTATTTTTTTGCATTTTGGTGCCATTAAAATATGCAGTAGCTTTAACACGTAACATATAGCAAAAACCCGGACATTTCTACAAATTTCGAAAACCCATGTGGTCAGAAATTTTGGAGTCAAAAAACAAGATAAACCCAAGGAAAAATAAGACATATGGTAGCCCTAACATTGTACCCCCAGTCAGGCTTCATTAACATTTCAGTAAACAGGTCTATTTGCAACATTAAGCACATACTTGCCGAAAAAGAAAACTCAAGACTAACCTGGTAGAAGCCATTCCCGAATAACATAATACTCCTGACTAAAAATGTAATGACAGCCATCAAAGAGCTTGTCAAACTGGTAATATGGATACCGGAACTGATCAAAGCAGTATTCCCATAATCCCATGTGTTTGAAGTCACTGAAAGTTTCCTGATATGACTGAATCCAGTATGGACTGTAACAAAATGCATGATTTCATTTAACATACATTGTATCAGTTGTTGTTATGACAAGGAAGGAAATAGCTGTATTTTGGTTCAACAAGTACTTCCACTTGTATTTTATATATATATTCATTACAGCAAACAACAGATAACTTGCACTGAATACACTTTTGGGATTCGAAAATACCTACCATTATTTCTACACAGATCCTAACACCAGTCTTACCTTGCAAATGACATCATCAACATTAATCCAGCAATGTATGTCAGCATTCCTCCAAACACCAAGGCATCTACAATAAAATACAAAAGTAAACATTAGTTTTTGGTCAGACTGCAAATAACAATAGTTCCCGTGCCACACCACATTTCCAGGGTGATTGTTGGTTCCACACGGCTCCTTCGGCGGTTGTTATCGTAATGTGTGTCCGATACTGAAATCTGCACTTCGCCTAATTTATAATGATAAAGCTGGCTGGCGGGCGTTTTGGGGCTTAAGAATTTACTACCCATTTCACGTTATTAGTATTCATAAATAACCTTTAAACGCTTCATTACATTTTTTTATGTAGTCGTGCTGCTTGAAACTTCAACAGCATATGAAAGTTATGTGCGCTTATAATAATATAATTATACGTCTCTTATACAAAATTATATTTCACAATGTAATATTGAATGGAATGACCGATGCACCTGCGAGATGCGACAATGCCTTTGTTTGTGATTATGAGTTCAAAAACAAAAGAATACTTTACTTACTAGTTGCCTTATGATAATCTTGTTTCCCGTTGGTCGACATTGTAGAGTGTCGATGTAATTAATCCCTAATATTGTATTCTGTTTGTATTCACGCACAGTTGTACCATTCATACACTTATAACACATCCACCATCTTGTTTGTCAGACAACGGAAAACAATATTGTGGGAGGTGAGGGGGACAACTGAAAGTAGCCACGCCTCAATATGGGAATTTCGTGTTATTAGGGTTATCCCGTAGGCAATTGTCATATTTCAGATTCAGTATATCGCATTCGATAGCGTATTACACCCTGGTTACTTATTACATGAAATAAATGTTTTAATTACAGGATCACAACAAAACTAGTGTAAATAATGAACAGTTGGCGATACTGGCAAACTGAAAATGTTAAAATACATTTTTTTCATGCACAAAATTATTGGAACCAAATGAAACGATGGGGCCGAATTTTATTCTCGGCAATGCTGCCGGTCTTTTGTAATCATCAGAGCCTCCAGACCTGACAGCCCAACCCATCTTCTTTCCAACTTACTATTGATTGACACCTTTTATTTGCACCCATTGACTCACGAACACAACTCCATTGTAAAACAGGTTACATGTCTTAAGGTTTACCACCCTGTGTTGATGTTTACAAAAACAAAAGTAGTGAAAGTTCTGACTTACTTCTGATACAACCAAATACTCATTTCCCAAACAGCATTTAACAGTTACAGTGCTTTACTCCATCTAGGTACTTGTGACATAAATTACAGCATCATACTGGTACAATAACAGAAACCAATTAGGCCACAAATTTTCTACAAACCTGCATCAGTCATATTAGAACAATTACTTTTTGTGGGAAGGATACAAAATCACAAAGGTTCCCAAATCAAATTCATATAGTCCTACATTTTGGACTCCTCACTAAAAGGTACAATATGTAAATGATCCTAACAGTTGCAGTAATTCACAGGGGATGGGTTCATCAACACTGAAATGAGTAGGGGATTAACAAGTGTGGCAAAATATGGACACACACGTAGTATTGTGAATGGAAAAATTTATACAAAGAGACCACATGCAAGACGTAAGCCAATTAAAACACATCTCAGACATATGAATGTTGATTACATACCCTACATCACATCACCACAGAACATGGTTTGGTGGCAAGCTTTCACAGTGACAGTGATGAAAATCTTGAGTTCCATAATAGCACTTGATATGAGATACCAATTTTGGGGTATGGCGCCACATCAGTGCATAATTGGTAATGATTACTCACTGCTGCAAAAAAAAACCTGGGAATTCCAAAAACATAACTGAATTTCTTGATCAGCAAAATTTCAACTGATCAAGAAAGCCTCAGTTCAGTGTCAACCATTAAACGCATAATAAAAACAGGCTGTAGTAGTAATGAAAACTATATTTTTGGAAATAAGATAATATACATACAAAAAGGTTATTAACTATGTGACAAACTCAGGGATGAATTACAAAAAGAACAACTGTTAATGTAAATCGAACAGTGACACCACCTATCACACAACAAACTTCAAAAACCAAATAATATTTATAGCTAAGTCTCAACTCATAGCATTATACACTGAGCCAAGTCTTCTCTTATCTTACATCTTGCAGCATGACAATCCTTCACACAGGGAATGCTTAAAAATTAAACAGCCAAGAAAAATATTCAGCTACATCATGTAATGAGAACTGCTTTACATACTGATACATATTTACTCAGCTGATGCTATAAATATGGGCTATGTTTCAAGTAACAAAAAGGTAATATCTTTTCACAAATTTGCTTATCATAAGGTGAAAAAATCGCTGAATTGTAAAAGTCATAAAAATGTTTAAGAAATCACAAAATATCAAATACTGTGAACATTTTTCAAGATCAGAAAATAACACACTCAGAAACTGAAATGATAGTACAATACAATGCAATACTATTCAATACTAACAGACTTACAAAAATATATTCATATGTATACACATGATATACCACACTCCTGGTCAAGCATGTAACACTGACCATTATATAAATTCAGTAAAATCATAACAAAGTAACTGCTCCTTTTCAGTGATGTACACTAATTGTGGTGGTACATATTTGAGCTGCATATTTTATATTAATGTTTCCATTTCACATGGCTCCCATTTCAAACCTTTCCAACTCTGTATGGAGTTCTGGTCATCAGATGGCAAGGTAGAAGACATCTTTGTAAGCCTAAAAATTTTCAACAGTGGTGTGTTACTAAGGTGCCATACATTTGATTTTTTCCATAACCAACTTTTTGATAAAAAGGAACAATTTTTCAGAAGCTAGCTCTGCTTCCATTATCAAATAAAATAGAAAATTATGAAACCTGACTTTCGTGCTCTGTTGGCTCCACCGGATGGAGCCAACCTCTATCCACAGACAATAGCAGTTCAGTTAGGATATACAAACTGTGTCAAATTTCATAAACAGGGAGAATGCAGACACCCACCAATAGAGTCTTTTTACAGTTTTAAAAATTTCATATTTATACATAAATGGAATGTACAACTTATCTTAATGACAAATTTTAACCAAAATTGTTACAAACTATGATGTCAAACCAACTGGTTGCATCTTTGAGACAAGGTGACTGTTCTCTTCCCTCAACTGCTGGCACAAAACTTCTTAACAAGCATACCCATACATTCTGGAAATCGAAATTCTATGCATTGCAGCATATGGTTTAATAATGTTATCAGTAGCTCAGACTAGATACATGGCATCAAAATGATAGGATGAATGATGAATACTGAATTGGAAAGGATGTATAAGGAAGTAAGTGCCAAATATGAGGTATTGCCCTGTGCCTGACGGCACAGAGGAACACCACGAAAAACCTGTCAGTGAGACTCAAGGGCAAGACTTGAATCCAGGATTGCCTGAATATACTCAATCACAACATTTGGTTGCAGTGTGAAATCTTTGTGCTGGATGGAATTGAGGCATCAGCTTGATATTCCAGCCACATTTAAACCCTTAAAATTGTATGTTATGAAAGGCACTTGTCACATCCATTGACTTATCCAATGGTATTCAACAGGCTATGAAAGAAAATTTTAATTTAGTGTTTTAGGCAAATCCTACATAAATTCCACAATACTCAGGAATTTTCACATACAACTTTCTTTTCAATGAATCTGATTAGAATCTTCAAAATTCAACAAATGTGAAGCCGTAACTTAGAAATTTTCCAGCTAATTAGTGAATGTCAGCTGTGAATTCATACGAAAGTGTTATATAATTCTCCTGTCATACCCTCCAATACTTTTTCCTCCTCTTTTTTAAAATACACAATAGGAAGAGCATAAAATTCAGAAAATGTTGAATGTGGTGACAAAGAGCTATGGAAGTCGATGTTAAAAAGCTGACACAAATGTTCAGACAGGTGGAACATACATCCATCCCAGACACTAAACACAGTAGTGCAATAAGTCATCTCCACCTGGCAACATTATCGAAACTATAGTGTACAAAGTATAATAATAATTACAGACCAAGTTTCAAAAGGCGAAATAGCCTCACTGTTGATAATGAACACTACCCCAACCAAGCCAGTCTTTAAGCAGCATGTTGCAGAGGGCTCACCCATGCCCTGTTTTCAGTAATACCAACCTACAGGGTTTCCTGAATAAGTTTGTTACAGTTACAGTCATCTACAATAGAAAACTGCATCCATAAAACATATTTTGATTCCAACAGATAAATGATATTGGAACCAACCTTCACTAACCAACGGTTTCCCCTCTCCTTTACTGTATTTATAAATTTCGTGAAATCTCTCAATGTTTTCCCTGAGGACATATGGAAGTGGGTAAGTGAGTGGTCAGCTTCGCTCCCTTGGCTGCTTTACCCCTGGGACCCACAAGATATAATTTTGGGTGGACCTGAGAGCAAGTATGAACACTGCGAACAGAAAATTCTCTGCCCCTACTAGAAATGAAACGTCAAATTCCTTGGTCATCCAGCTTGAAAGCCTACTTAATGAGGTACCCTAGCTAATAAATTTGTGTGTAATTTACGGGATGATTATATAAACATCTTATGTGGCTTAAATACAACACATTCTTGGTCCAAAGGAAACCATCGCATTAAAATACTGTACAAATGTAAATGCAAGGCCAATGGAAATAATCACTACTCTTGAAATGCTCTTCAGCTACACTTTGTACACAAAATATCATTCTGTTGGACGGATATGGCCAGTCTTGAACACAGATCTTACATAAATAACAAGAGATTCAATTTGCTCTTGCCACCAAATGACAAGTCCTTATGCCTTTGATTCCTGCTCCATGTCAAATCTTGTCTGAGATTCTTTTAGAAATTCTCTCTTCTTCCGTTGAATTTTTGCTTCAACAAGGAAAAGTGCTCCAGATATGAATGCCATAACAACTCCTGCCACACCCAACCCAAACGCCCAACCAAAGAAGTTATTTGCATGACCTGGCATCCAACCATCAGTGTTACCAAGGGAAGCAAAGACTATTACAGCAATGCCACCAGTCACACCTGCAGAGAAGAAAAGAATCATATAAATATGATAACTTTTTTGTCAGAATTAGTATTTCACATACACCGTGCTGAGAGTGAGAGGCAATAAATATGATAAACTTCAGTAGCTCTCCATTCAAATTTTATACATGAACAGGACCAATTCCATGATTTTTCATATCTATTTTTCTTCAAATTTCCTTCATAATTATTTTAATATACAGAAACTCCTTAAACCATTAGATACTGAATTGAAGGAAAAATGGAGGATACTACAAAAAAAATCTCAGTACCATTTGCACCATTGTGTTCATTTTTAGTTAAACTCTGTACGTGTTCACTGTGGAAGTAGATCTGTATTACTCCCCAAATATTTCCCAATGCCCACCAGTGGAACTCAAAGTGAATAATATATCTAAATGGTAAGCAGATATGTGGTGGATTATTTGTACATCAACAGTAGGGTGTGACTTGACACTTTTGTAGCAGGTTTACAAACCTGTGCTGTGTATTCTCAGCCTTGACTTGAACTGCACCTCTGCAAACAACAAAGTGAAAAGATTCGGCATATGCACAATAACCCACAAAGAGGCAGTTTCAAGAGGATGTGTGAAAAAAATAGATGGGTAGGGCCAGATGTAGAAATGCCGGGCCCCTACCCTGTGACAAACATGGGAGACTCCATTAAGAGAGAAAACAATTATTTAAAACAAAAAAAAATAAAATCAATTCAGTTACATTGGAGTAGCTTGAACATTACCTCAAGTAGTTATCTGTAACTGAAAGACTTTATACAAAATTATTTAAGATCATCAGTAATATTATGTAGCCAGAGTCATGCAATCATGTTTAACTCTGTCAATCCAGAATTAAATGTCTAGGTTATCTGAAAGTGACAAAAATTTAGGTGGCCAGCATTACTTTGCATGTTATTTGCAATGACTTTAGATGCCTTCACTCTTTTAAACACACAATACACATTTAAAATGTGGTCATCTTTCAGAACAGATGAGTCAAGCCAAATTTTAACTTAAATTTATAGAAACAAAATTATACACACTTCCCAACTTATGAACAAGTTAGGTTTCAGAGGTCTATTCATAAGTTTATTCATCCAGAAGTCTCCACTGTATTCCTGTTAACACAAAACATGCTGTAAAAATGGTGGCAGGGGAAGGATTTACAATGCATCTACGATATAGTACGCCTTAAATACATTACAGTACAGGACCGTACATCTTACCATGTACTGTTAGGTCACTGCTCTGTGGCATGGGGAATGGCTTTAAAACTTCTGCAGTCTTAGATGCCATAAGTCCTTTACATTCTGCAGATGATGCCATGATTCTTCAAGTTCTGCTGATGTAGATCTAATTCCCTTTTGGTAATCATGTTTCTTTTCTCTTTAACATATTAGCATGAGATGTCTTTCCTGTAGCTTTCATGCTTCCTTCATAAATCAACTTGTAGCAGAGAGCAGCATTGTGAACAGCTGGCAACACCTTAGTAAACTCCTCAATGTTTGGATTCTAAGACTTGAAACAAGCTAGTTCCTTGTCAGTCATGCTGAAACCTTCGACCACCTACTTGGTGTTAATTGCTTGAGTTGTCAGCCTCCTGTCAATCCTCAGTGATCTCATCCCCCACCCTTTGTGACTCCAGTTCTATAAAATCCTCACTGCTGAACTCCTGAGTGTGGTATTCCAACAATTCCTGGAAATAATCTTTCTCAGGACTTACGTACAGTTTCATGTCCATCTCCACTAGGTTGCTGATCAATGAATCTGCAATCTCCTCAAATCCTTTTAAGTCAGAGACAACCTGGGAGCTGCGCACCTATTTTTACAAACACCCTTGACACATTCACCACTCTTATGCTCCTGAGGCATGATGGGGTTGATAATGTTCAGGAAGAGCACAGGAAATGTCAGTGACCTACACACCAACATTATGGAAGGTGGCAGTAGCCCAAGCAGAAAGGCCAGGAATGTTAAAATTCTCAGTCTGAATAGGCAAGTGGACATATGGACAAGTTTGTTTGTATTTGGAAGTTCATGAGTTGAATGTCTGTAAGTCAATGAGCACCTGTATTTGTTCTAGACTACATATTTTCAATGTATCTGTAGTTTTAATTAATAGTGGTGCTGGTAACACAATTTAATGACTGCTTATAACAATTCATAAGGATGCAAATGGAAGGGAGCGAGCGCATAATCCGGACCCCACATGGCGGCGGAAAAAAATGTTACATCCATGACTGTACATGGTTGTCAGAGCGAAGGAAGTGACACAGTAGCAGATGTTGTAAGGGGGAAGGAATATGGGGGCGTGGTTTGTGTTGGAATAATGGGATTGGTGTATGAAGCTGGAGAAGTGGGAAGACATGAAGAGTGTTGTTAGATGGCAGGAAGATGGGAAAAACATATGTTGGGAGTAGGAAGTGGAGATGAGAAGAGGAGAAAAATGATGATTAATGTCAGGGAAAAAAGGAAATGATGAATAATGTCAGGTCACTAAAAAAAAAGATAGCCTATGACCCAAACCTAGGACCCTCACGTAAAGATGAAAGAGGAGAAAAATTATGAATAATGTCAGGGGAAAAAAGAAAATGATGAACAATGTCAGTCACTAAAAATAAAAAGATAGCCTATGACCCTAACCTAGGACCCTCACGTAAAGATGATCAGTATTGTGTGGCACCATACCTGTTTGTGGAGAACCATGTTCTGCTCCCGAAACACAAGAACAATATAAGTAACAGACACAAGCACATATAGAAGAACGATATAACTAACCGACACAAGCACAGATACAAGAACGATATAACTAACCGACACAAGCACACAAACCACCAGCAGACAAAAATAAGCTCACACTACCAGCAGACAAGAAGCTCACACTGTATCCAAAATGGAGGCTCTGACTGAACACGGGAAGCGCATGAGTGCCTCATTGAAAACGCGGCAACATCAGTGAATGGAATATACGTGTACCGCCGGGTACATGGAAAAGGTGAAAATCATACTTTCGAGCCACGACTGCAGCGCCACCATCTTGGGGTCCGGATTCTGCGCTCGATCCAATGGAAGTCATCATTGACTAACTGAAGTCACTATTTTAGCATCTGCTGGCAGGGATGCAGTAAATCAATGAAAAACCTCAGCACACTGTGTCCTGGCAAAGATTTTAACTGGGCACCTCTTGCATTATCATTGGATCCAACCTACTTCATAAAGCTATGTTTATCACAGTTTCAGAAATGGTGTTTATTGCTGGAATGCTACAATGCTGGCATAACTAGCACCAACTCCTTTGTTGAACATGATATACACCTAATGCCTGTACAAGGAAGTATTTAAGATTTGTATACATTAGTTCTGTTCCTATCACCATGCACATTCCAAAGGGCTACTTATTTCATAAAATTGAAAGCAGCAGTTTATTTCTTGTAACACGAAGCAGAATATTCACTTACCAGCTGTCATGAGCAAACCACTGATGATGAGGGAGAGAAGCACAAAATATTTCTGTTCTGGTCCAAAACACAGGAAGAATATCAGGACAAGGATCAGTGAGATCAAGACACAGATGAAGCACAGTGTGAAGAAAATCTGTGTCACTATCATGAAGGCTGTAAAAAAAATTAAATAATTAATGGCAACGTAAAAACAAAGATGATATATTACCTTTGTATCCATTTAAACATATTACACTTCCCTCCTCTCTTCATATATATGGATCTGGGTCATTTCAAAATTGGTCACGCGGGTTAAAATTATCATGCTGAGGTAAATCGCAGAACAGTTCCGTGTATGAAAAATAAATTGGCCAAAATAAATAATACTGAGAAATTCCTTATGTTTCCTAGAATTAACTGTAGCTTCAATATGCATGCACACATTAAACTATTCATGCATCACTGAGTAAATCTAATAATACAATAAAAAGAGTTGGATTTTGTCTGCTCTACAATGGTCCTACTTTGTGTGTTATTCTATTATCTTATGACCAACAGCCAAGTGCATGAAATGATGTCACATACATCATGATTATCCCAAATATATACACACAAACACACAGAGTTTACTGCAGATTATTCAAAATAGGGCCTGTAGGTACATAAGCAATAATGTTCAAAATGTGAACAGCCAGTGCAAACAGAACTGTGATATGCAGAACAAAGAAATTTCAATATTGGAATATAATGGCGTGTATGTGCAACCTTCAAGTTTGAACTTACATGGTAAGAGGAAGCCTCTTATTTTATCATAATCAGTGGTGAATGGATCATAGACCCATCTACATCCAACAAAAAATCTCCTCTGAGCACTGTCATTAGGGTCCGCCAGGGAACGAAAACAATGTGACCACAAGCCAAGACGATCAAGTTTTGCTCCTGTGATGCGGGGGTCACTGACAAGCCATGCAGGTGCACAGAACGCCACAAATATGCATATTAGTGTCAGCACAAAGGTGAGAACTGCACAGTTGCCGGCCAGACTGCGTTTCTTCATTTTGACTACCCTCACTTGTTGATTTTCACTGTAAGCATGACACATTAACATGATATAGATATATATCATATATACTTATATGTAACTTTCTTTTCAGTCATCACTCCAAATGTAAAAGACAAAATCTACGTTTGGTACATGAAATATCTGGGAGCAAATTTCCAGAACGAAAATTGTCATGCTCGGACCTCACGAAACTCGCTCTGGATTTCTGCGTTCTTGCACTGTTGAAGATATACACTTTGGTTAGCTCTAATTCGTTCGTTTTTCCAACGCTTTCACGTATCATAATGTTGACTGTTACGTTCCAGCCACGATTACGAGTTTCGATAACCCAAAATTAGGGCGATAAAAGTAGCAGGAAAGATCTAGTCTGCTGACGATGGTAAACAAGCGTACATGTACAAAATACCTTTACAGAAGGACATACCTTGTACAAAAACATCTGGGTACGTTTCTCGCTGCAAACTATAAACAGTGGTTACAAATTACGGAAATACAATCTGCGTAAAGCCAGCCATTCTCAAAAAGGTAATTGGTTATTACATGTACCACTACGTCATGAAATGTATACTGTTATTTAAAGTACCTGTAAATCTGGATGAAGACGTTACGAAAAATTGTACGTAAAAAAATTACCATACAATTCACTTAGGACCGTATAATCTGTGCTTAGAACTGTTTACCTTTGGCGTCAACGCCCAGAGCGGCAGCAAGCACCAGGCATATCTGACAGTAACCGCGCAATGTTACCACAACAGAGACGACATTTTCCCTAGACTTCTGTTTGTCACCGAGCGAGGCTGTGAGAATGGGAACGAGAAGGTCTGAACAACTGGGAGAGAAGTTTCTAAAACATACCGTCACGTCCTTGACAGTTTCACACAATTAAATGCAAGGCCAGAGAATAATAACATTGTCTTTTCTTTGACTCAAGCTTCCTAATTTGACAGTCATTACCGTGTGGAATAACGCAACGAATGCGTTGAGTCACACCAGGGATCGATCTAGACTGACACACTTAACGAACTTAAAATACAAAGGCATGTATATATGCAAACAATGTAAACGCTCTTTACAGACCGTTCTGTCACTATTGTCGAAAGTATCTGCGCACAGGCGGGTACATGATGGACCAAGTTCCCTGGAATCTCTACACGAGGAGTGACAATGAATTGAACCTTTACGTCCAACGAATGTTTCATCTCTTACCTCAAATCCTTCCCTCCATTCATACAGCGTCGGTTACTAATGCACCACAAAAAAACCGCATCAGTAAAAAAACAACTCTATTTAAAATATGCACTTTATACAGCTACATATTTCGATTCGTACTGAATCATCAGATATTCGTCCAGAACCTTTAAAAGGCAACAGTATACTTCACCAAAGTACAGTGCAAGAGCTTGAAGAACTGCTGTGTTTTAAAGGTTTTGTGCAAATGCCGGAATCGAATCATGTAACCATATAAAGTGATATTGTTTTTTAAATACAGGTGTGTGACAGATGCGTTTTGTTTTTGTTATGCATGAACATTGTAAACAACGGGATGACTTGGCATCAGGGGCGAATTAAGTTATTTGGCGCCCCTAGGCAGTGAAAACATTTCCGCCCCTTATTTCAAGCAGTGTTTCTTTCAGGGGGGGGGGTTACCCCCCAGACTGAGTCAAACACCACGCCTCCCAGTCCCAAGACAGAAATAACAAATATT
>JGI20166J26741_11737807_pt1 | contig 21543 bp, 21 predicted proteins | sample TergutCu122P5_FD_26741 | JGI IMG/M metagenome (IMG submission 26741)
GCGCCGATATAAAGGTTATTTCATCTGGTAAATACAATTGCAATTGAGGATATAATTTTCTAAAATAATTCTCAGTATCTTTAAACACCGAAAATATATCCTTGACTACTTTTTTTAAGGTATTTAAATTGCGATCTTTTTTTTCAATGATGAGTTCCCAATCCCATTGATCAACATAAATCGAATGCAAGTTATCCAAATCCTCATCGCGACGAATTGCGTTCATATCTGTATAAATTCCATTTCCAATAGGAAAATCGTATCTCTTTAAAGCAACCCGTTTCCATTTAGCTAGAGAATGTACGATCTCTACATTTTTATTATCTAATGATTTTACATCAAACACCACAGGTCTCTCTACTCCACTTAAATTGTCATTTAATCCTAAATTAGACATAACATAAAGCGGCGCAGAAACACGAGTTAAATTTAATTTATCCGCTAGATCTCTTTCAAAAAAATCTTTGATGCTCTTTATAGCTATTTCTGTCTGGCAAATATCTAGTTTGCTTTTATAGTCTTCAGGTATTATAATCATAAGCTGTCCTCCATTTATAAATATAAGTTTTATTATAATGTCTTTTTTGAAAAAATAAAGAATAAATTTTTATGTAAATGTTTGTAACTAAAAATTTTATTAATTATGATATTATCCTAAAATATCCTAAAACAAATACCAAAACCCCAAGAGCTATTCTATACACAGCAAATATCCTCATTGGCTTTCTCTTTAAATATGCAACAAATCTATCTACCACTACAAGGGCTACTACAAATGAAACAATAAATCCTATGCAAAGAGTTATTAAATTCAAATTTGTAAAAGGCACATCATACTTTACTATTTTAAGTACAGATGCTCCAAGCATTGCAGGTATTGCTAAAAAGAATGAAAATTCTGCAGCAGCAGGTGTGGAAGCTCCCATAATCCAGCCTCCCATGATTGTTGACGCTGATCTAGACATGCCAGGCCAAAGTGCTAAACACTGAAAAATCCCGATTCCAAGTGCCTGCCTGATCTTTAAATCATTTACATCTTTAGTTAAATTTTTCCTCTTTGCAAATTTATTCTCAATGATGATGATTATTATTCCACCTACAATCAAAGCAAGTGCAACACCCTTCACATTTTTTAACAGCGACTCTATTTTATCGCTGAATAAAAGTCCCAGTATCACCGCAGGAATGGTTCCAATTATTAGGTTTAACCAAAAGACTATTTTTTTATTATCTCCTTTAAAGAGACCTTTAAAATTGTCAAGTAACTTATTAAAATACAAAACTACAATAGCCATTATAGCCCCAAGCTGAATAACTATAATAAACAGAGTTTCAAAATCTCCATTAAAATTCAATAAGTTTTGAGCTATGATCATATGACCAGTAGAAGATATAGGCAAAAACTCGGTTATCCCTTCTATTATGGCAATTATGATAGCTTTAATAATATATACCAGCATTTTACTACCCCTTTCATTTACAAATTTAATATTTTAACCCAAATAATCATTACCTTTTTAGGATATCAGATTTATAATTTCTCTTCAATAGCAACTTGTTATAAAAAATTCATAATATATTATATGAAATTGATTATTTAAATGATAAAATGTAATAATAATAATGAGTACTCTTTATTATATGAATATTCTTATTATAATGGATACTCTTTTATTGATCCTCTTATATCAAAAACAAAAGCATTTTAAACTATAATAATGAGGTGTTTTCTATAAAACTTCGAACTTTTTTTGGTATAGTAATTTCAAAATCATCGCTATTTTTTTTAAAAACATTCTTTAAAAGTGGCACAAGCTTACCTGGAAAACTTGCACTCTTAATAGATAAAGGCATATTAAAATATCTAAGTAAAGACATTAATGTAATCATAGTAACCGGAACAAATGGCAAAACTACAACAAGCGCAATGATAAACGAAATGCTCATAAATAACGGTTATCATTCAATAAACAATTCATCAGGAGCAAACATGTTAACAGGCATAGTGACTTGTTTTTTAGAAAATCACAGGTTCTTTAAAGAAAAAGCTAAGTATGCCGTCATAGAAACAGATGAGGCTTTTTTAAAAATCGCTATGGATTCTATAACTCCATCATTCATCGTAGTTACAAATCTGTTTAGAGATCAACTTGATAGATATGGAGAAGTTTATACAACATTTAATTATATTATGGATGGCATTAAAAAAGTACCTTCTTCTACACTTGTTTTAAATGCAGATGAATCTCTGCTAGGAAAATTAGATGTAGATAATCCTAAAATATATTATGGTTTTAATTATATTCCCGATGTTCAAACAGAAAATTTAAATATAGATACAAAATATTGTAAATTCTGTAAAACAGAATATAAATATATATTTAACACATACAATCACTTAGGAAATTATTATTGCGAGAATTGCGGTTATAAAAGACCTGATTTAAATTATTCATTAGATTACATCGAATCCATGTCGCCAAACGATTCAAGAATAGTGATCTCAGGCAAACAATATAGATTGATTCAACCAGGGTTGTACAATATTTATAATGCTTTAGCTGCATATTCTGTGGCAAAATCGCTGAACTTAAGTGAAATCGCAATATCAGAGACATTTAAAAGACAAGTTTCAAAATTCGGTAGACAGGAAATATTTTTAATAGATGAAAAAAAGGCAAAGATAATACTCATAAAAAACCCTGCTGGCTGTGACTCTGTAATAGACACATTGTGCCTTGAGAAAAATGAATTTATTTTAATAGCAATGCTAAACGATAACTTTGCTGACGGTCAAGATGTCTCTTGGATATGGGATACAAAATTTGAAAAATTAACTTCCTTAAACATTAAAGAGATTCTCATAGGTGGAAGAAGGCTCTACGATATGTGCATCAGGTTTAAAATTGCAGGATTTAAAGAAGATATAATAAAGCCATGCACTTCCAATGAGATTATTTTAAATTCAATAAAAGAATCAAATATAAAGAATATCTATATTTTATGCACTTATACTGCAATGCTGTCCTTTAGAAAATTTTTATATACTAAAGGATATATTAAAGACTTATGGAGGTGATATTTTGAATTTAACTATCTGTCATCTATATCCTGACTTATTAAATTCATATGGCGACATTGGAAATATCGAAGTTTTGAAATACAGAACAAGTTTAAGAAATGTAGATGTAACCGTAGTCAATCACTTAATTGGAGATTCTTTAGATATAAATAATTACGATATAATCTTTTTCGGAGGTGGTCAGGACTATGAAGAGTCTATAGCAGCTAAAGACTTAAAAGGTTCTAAAAGAGATCTATTAAAAGAATACATAGAATCTAATAAATGTTTCATTTCTGTTTGCGGAGGCTACCAATTATTAGGAGATTATTATACGACACCAAATGATGAAAAATTACCTGGTCTTGAAATACTGCCTCTATATACAGATGGAGGAAAAGTCCGATTCACTGGAGATATAGTGATTAAAAATGATGAATACGATGAAATCTACGTAGGCTTTGAAAATCATGCTGGTAGAACATACTTATACGGCGATAATATTTCTCCACTTGGAAAAGTAATAGAAGGTTTTGGGAATAATGGAATAGACTTAACTGAAGGCTGCATCTACAAAAACACGATAGGTACCTATATGCATGGTCCTCTTCTCACAAAGAATTATGAAATTGCAGACAGGATGATCAAGACTGCGCTTGCCATGAAGTACAAAGATATAGAGTTTAAAGACACTCCAAATTATTTTGAAAAGATGGCTAAGGATTACATAATCGAAAAATATAAGAACCTTCCACCTAAGGAAAGAAAAGAATTAAATACATATAGAAAGAAAGCATTGAAATCTTGATTTAAAAGCCTTGAAATTTAAAATTTCAAGGCTTTAGGTGTAAGGTGTTATAGTACAAATCGAGAATTTTTAGATGCATAAAATTTAGTACCTATAATATTTTTTCATTGTTTTCAATCCAAAATCCAGGTATAATCCCAGATGACAAAAATCTAGTATCTTACATCAAAAGCATCTAAATTATACGTTTGAATTATCGAAATTAAAGTGCTTGCATAATTATAACCAGATGCATAACCAGAATTTTGAATTGCGTAGGCTTGTTCAGCATAATTTCTAGCACTGAACACACCTCCAGCAGTGTATCTATAGTTATTTCTTAGAAAAGCTGAATGATCTGCGATGCTCTCTTCAAAGCTGCTATATACCCTATAATAGCTAGGATAATACTCCCAGCCGTTAGCAGTATATTCTTTCGATGGTAAATTTACCACATTGCCTCCCCAACCGTCAGATTTTATTCCAAATAAATTATTATACTGAGAAGCAAGTGTGCTCTTTCCCCACCCACTTTCTAAAATAGCTTGAGCAATAGTTACTGAAGGATATATCCCCGAATAATCATTCATAGCAGCTTGCCCAACTCTATTTATAAAACTTCTCTGTTCATAGTTTCCATAGGAAGCTTGAACTAAATTCTTGACGAAAATCTCGTCATTATTTCCTTTTGCAAGCTTTGAATCAAGTATACCTTTAGCTAAAATTGGACTTAGAAGTAATAAAGTCATGAGAATAACGATTACGTTCTTCTTATGGCTCGATTTAATAACATTACCCATATATTTCCCCCTAAATAAAATAAATAATTTTAAATTTGCTTTTAATTTAAGCTCTTTTTTCTAACACCTTTTTAAATTAATTAGTTTATAACTTAGATAATTATAAACCTAAATATTAAAATTAAGGTACCAAACTAAAATTATATCCAAATCAAATTTAAGCTAAAAGTTTTGTAAGTTTCAAGTAATTAATATGCATCTTAAACCAAATTCCCCATCATCTTTGGTTAATTGTTGTTATTATATCAGAAAATAAGATAAAAGCAAATAACCTTAATGCAATTTTTACATATTCTTAAGAAGTTCTTATATTAATATATATGATTTATTTTTTATTATAGAACTTAATATTTTATAAAATCTAAAACATAAGCTAAATTTTCATTTATAACTAAATTTGCACTTCCATCATAAGATGTTTTTGACTTATTAATTAATGCTAATTTATCACCATTAAAAAATCACTTTGCCCAACGTTTAAGTTTAGGAAAAAGACCTCTCAATAGCTCTTTGGCAGATTCTTCACTTAAAGCTTCATCATCCTTTGCCATATATTTTGCACAGAAATCAATCATTTCATCCATTGAAATATCGCTTGTAAAGTTTCCATCTTTAAAACAATATATGCAATAATCAGGATTTTTACTTCCATTAGCATTTGTACCATAAAGCTCCTCATTTTTTCCAATTGGCATTGCACAGCTTTGACAAATAATAGTTTCTTCCATTTTTAACACCTCATGTAATCTTATAATTAAATATTACCACATATAACATAAATAATATGTCGTATTATAGTTTAAATAAAAAATAAATATGTAAATCCTGTGAAATTTTTATGGTGAAATTTTTAAAATTAATATATTATTTAACATCTAAATATCACAAATTGAAAGTATAATTTAATGTATGTTTAATATTAAAAAGAAGGTTTTAATGTGAAAATATCTAAAATTGAAAGTACAATAATTGATTTTTTAAGCAAATATTCCATTTTAATTTTTGGAATTATAATTTATCTTTTATCTATTGTTTTTAGGGGATATTTCTTAAACTTCCAAAGCGGTGATTATAGAATGTCCTTATCAAGATGGTATGACACACTAGCAAATAACGGTTTTTCAGCTTTTAAAACAAACTTTGCAAATTACTTCCAAAGCTATTTGTATTTAATGTATCTGGCTGTCCATCTTCCATTTGGTAAATTATTTAACATTAAATTCATATCGATGTTTTTTGATTATGTATGCGCATTTTTAGCCTCAATTTACTTTTATAAAAAATACAATAATAAACTAAAGGCAGTATTGGTATTTACTGCGATTATTTTAAGTCCAGTTGTGGTGATAAACTCAGCTTGTTGGGCGCAGTGCGATATAATATATGCATTCTTTTTGCTCATTTCAATAGGAGCACTTATAAATGAAAAATATACCCTCTCCCTTTTGTTTTTTTCCATAGCATTTTGCTTTAAACTGCAAGCTATTTTCATTTTACCAGTGTTTTTATTAGTGTATTTAAATAAAAGAGCGTTTTCATTTGTAAATTTTTTGTTAATTCCATTGATGTATTTTGTGTTTATGATCCCATCACTGATAGCAGGAAGAGGCTTTATGAGCTTACTTACCATATATTCCGATCAAACAAGCGGTAATAGGCTCGCTGCAAATGTGGCAAATATCTATTCATTTATTCCAAATGACTTTAACACTTATTATAAGCCTGGTCTAATCTTTGCAATATCCGTAATACTTGTATTTTGTTTTTTGGTATATTATTTTAAAATTGATATGAATGAAAAAAATATATTGATCCTCACTCTTATAATAAGCATTTTGGTTCCATTTGTGCTACCGAAAATGCACGACAGATATTATTTTTTTGCAGAGCTATTTTCAATTATTATCGGATTTTTCTTATATAAAAAATATCTATTTGTAACATTGATAATGAATTTTTGCGCACTTATGGTATACTATATATTTTTAAACAATACCACATTGGTAGATTTAAGGATATGCTCTGCTTTTATATTCGCAGCTCTTTTAAAACTTATATATGACTTCTTTAAAGATAATATTATTTTAAAATATGTTTAATTAAGAGATTGTTTGTTATATAATAAACTTATGCGAATTTTTTTGTTTATTTAAAATGATTTGCACATAAATTTTATGAGGAGGTAATTTTATGAAACTACACATTCCAGGTCCAGTAGATGTAGCTCCAGATGTACTTGAAAAAATGGCTACACCTATGATAGGTCACAGAACTAAAGAAATTTCAAACCTTCAAAAGAGCATTTCTGAAAAGGTTAAGAAACTATTCTTTACAAACAATCAAATTATACTATCTACTTCTTCAGGTAGTGGTCTTATGGAAATGGCTATAAGATCGTGCACAAAAAATGCTGCAGCTGTATTTTCTGTTGGATCCTTTGGCGACAGATGGTATAAGATGGGAAAAGCAAACGGATTAAATGTAGATGTGTTTAGGGCAGAGCCTGGCAAACCAACTACACCTGAAATAGTTGAAGAAGCACTTAAAACAGGCAAATACGATCTTATTACAGTAACTCACAATGAAACTTCAACTGCTGTTATGAACCCTGTTGATAAAATTGGCGAAGTAGTTAAAAAATATCCTGACGTAGTATTCTGCATCGATGCAGTCAGCTCCATGGGAGGAGTAAAAATCGACACTGACAATTGGGGAATCGATATATGCATAACTTCAACTCAAAAATGCGTTGGACTTCCTCCTGGACTTTCAATAGCATCTGTTTCAGAAAAAGCATATAATAGAGCAAATGAAGTTAAAAATAGAGGTCTTTATTTCGATTTAGTTGAAGTATATAAGATGGCAGCTGAGAAAAATCAATATCCTTCTACTCCATCCATATCTCATATGTTTGCTCTGGATTATCAGCTTTCAAAGATACTGGATAAAGAAGGTCTTGAAAATAGATTTGCTCGCCACCACGAACTTGCTGTATATATGAGAGAATGGACAAATAAATATTTTAAAGTCTTTGCTGAACCTGGATATGAATCTCAAACATTGACTACAATTGAAAATACAAGAGGCATAGACGTTGGAAAATTAATTAAAGAACTTGAAAAAGAAGGTCACTTGATTGGAAATGGTTACGGCGACTTAAAAGACAAGACATTTAGAATAGCCCACATGAATGAAAGAACTTTAGACGAATTAAAAGAATTATTGTGTTTAATTGAACAAAAACTCGATTTAAAATAATGTTATTTTAAAATTAAGAGTATTATTAGGAGGACAAAAAAATGATAAAAATTTTAGCAACAGACGGGCTAGATAAAAGCGCAGTAAAAACCCTGGAAGAAATGGGAAATAAAGTAGACATACAATCCTATCCAGTTGAAGAATTAAAGACTGTTTTAAAAGATTATGATGTTTTAATCGTAAGATCAGCTACAAAAGTTAGAGTCCCTCTAATCGATGCTATTGCTGGTTCTAACTTAAAGCTCATGATAAGAGCAGGTGTTGGAATAGACAATATCGATTATGAATATGCAGAAAGCAAGGGCATCAAGGTAATGAATACTCCAAATTCAAGCAGCGCTTCAGTTGCTGAACTTGTCATTGCCCATATGTTTTCTTTAGCAAGATTTATTTACATTGCAAATGTCACCATGAGAAAAGGCGAATGGAACAAAAATAAATACACTGGAATAGAATTAAATGGTAAGACTTTAGGCTTAATAGGGCTTGGAAAAATCGGAAGCTTAGTTGCTGCAAAAGCTGCTGCTTTAGGAATGCATGTAATCTATAATGAAATATTAGGAGAGCTTCAAGGTTATCCATATACCTATGTTACTTTAGATGACCTATTATCAAAGTCTGATTTCATATCCATCCACGTTCCTGCAACAGAAAAACCGATAATCGATGAATCAAAATTTGAAATAATGAAAAAAGGTGCATATTTAATAAACACTTCAAGAGCAACTGCAATATCCGAAGCAGGATTATTAAAAGCATTAGGAGATGGCACACTTTCAGGTGCTGCACTTGATGTATTCTCCGAAGAGCCTTTAAAGAATCAGGATATTTTAAATAACCCAAAAATTTCACTAACACCTCATATAGGAGCATCTACAAAGGAAGCCCAAGAGAGAATCGGAAGCGAAGTTGTAGAAGTTATTAAAAATTTCTTTAAACTCTAGGAGGAAAATAAATGGCAATAGTTAGACCCTTCTGTGCAATTAGACCTAAGAAAGAAATAGCTGAAAAATTATCTTGTTTGCCTTATGATGTTATGAATCGCTCTGAAGCAAAGGAAATGGCAGAAGGAAATGAATATTCATATCTGCACGTGGTTAGATCTGAAATAGATTTTGACGATTCACAAAACCCATACGATGAAATAATTTATAAAAAAGCTCGTGAGAACTTAGATTCTTTCATAGAAAATGGGATTTTAGCAAAAGATGAAAAGCCAATGTTCTATATCTACAGGCAAATCATGAACGGAAGGGTTCAAACTGGTATAGTTGCGATCACTTCTGTTGATGAATATGTAAATGGAAACATTAAAAGACATGAATTTACAAGACCTGACAAAGAAGTAGATAGGATAAACAACTTCTACTACTGTGATGCAAATACTGAACCGATCTTCTTAACATATAGAAATAACGTAAAGATAAATAAATTGATCAATGACTTCATTAAATTTCACAATCCTACTTACAATTTTACATCAGAGGATGGCATCACTCACATATTCTGGCCAATCGATGATGATAAAATAAATGATGAATTGCACGTATTATTTAATGGTGTGGATTATTTATACATCGCAGATGGTCATCATAGGACTGCATCTTCTGCAAAGGTTTCTTTAAAGAAGAGGGAAGAAAATAAGGATTATAAAGGAGATGAAGAATTTAACTTCTTTATGTCGGTTATATTCCCAGATGAAGATATATTCATCATGGACTATAATAGAGTCGTTAAGGATTTAAATGGCTTAACTTCTGAAGAATTCTTAAATAAGGTGAAAGAGAAATTTGATGTTAATGAATTAAATTTAAATGAGCCTTATAAACCTACTGAAAAGCATACATTTGGAATGTATTTAGACGATAAATGGTACTCTTTATCTGCAAAACCAGATTCCTTTGATGAAAATGATGTTATAGGCAGATTGGATGTATCGATACTTCAAAATAACTTATTGAATCCTATTTTAGGAATAAAAGATCCTAGGACTGATAAGAGGATCGACTTTGTGGGTGGAATAAGAGGAATTAAAGGATTAGAGGATAGATGCCATAAGGATATGAAAGTAGCATTTTCAATGTATCCTACTACAATCGATGACTTGTTATCTATCGCTGATGCAAATGAAATAATGCCTCCTAAATCTACTTGGTTTGAACCAAAATTAAGAAGCGGATTGTTTATTCATAGATTGAGCTAAAAAAACAGGTGTGAGTGCACCTGTTTTTTTATGAAATAATATTATTATAATTAAAATGCGCTTACAAATTCTTCTTCAGTTAAAAAGGCTTTTTCAAAACCCATTTTAAACCCTAGCTGCGCTAGATGAGGAGGTTCTACATGTGCCTCTTTTAAAATATCCAGAGCAGAAAAAACATTTCTCGTATCATCATCTACTAAAATCTTTCCTTGGTTAAGAACAATAGTCCTTTCAAAATTTTCTGATACAAAATCCATGTCGTGTATTATCGTCATGACAAATTTACCATTTAACTTAAGAGCAGAAATTATATCTTTGATTTTACTTTTGCCATATTGATCTTGCGAAATGGTGGGTTCATCAAAAATAATAACATCTGTATTCATTGCTAAAACTGACGCAATGCATAAAAGTTTTCGATCAGATAAGCTTAAATCTTGAGGGCATGCATTTAGCTGATTTTCCAATCCTACCATGCTCAATGCATTTAGTGTACTTTCCTTTGCTTTTGCCCTGTCCATTTTTAAATTTAACGGTCCAAACATCACTTCATCTAAAACATTATTCTTAAAAATCTGATCATCAGGATTTTGAAAAACAAGTCCTACTGTCCTTGCTAAATCAGAAGCCTTGCGGGAAATAATATCCTTACCCTCAATATATATGGCACCTGTAGTAGGTCTTAAAAGGCCTTTCATTAATTTTACGAGAGTAGTTTTACCTGCACCGTTTTGTCCAATAATAGCTGTAGCTCTTCTGTCAAATTGTATATCGATATTTTCCAAAACATTTATTCCCTTTACATATGAAAATGTTACACCTTTAACTGAAATCATGATAAATGTCTCCTCTCAAGTGCTAAAGCAGCTTCATCAAGGGTAACGGGGTACGCATCCTCCAGTAATTTCTTAACACCAAGCCTCTTGCAAACTTTAGTATAAATTGGTGGCAAAATCTCAAAATCAGCTAAATCGTCACGGGAAAAAATACTCGAAGGTGTATCAAAACGAGCGAGTTTCCCTTCCTTCAAAACAATAATTTTATCACAATATTCAGCAATTTTTTCAATTTTATGCTCAACCATAATTACAGTCATGCCTTTCTCGCTCAAAGACTTAACAGCCTGAAATACTTCTTTTGAACCTTGAGGATCTAGTTGAGAAGTAGGCTCATCTAAAACGATCACATCAGGGTGCATTGCAATAATACCTGCAATAGCCATCCTTTGCATCTGTCCACCAGACAAGTCGAAAGGATGCCTGTCTTTGAACTCATATATACCTAATATAGTCAAAGCAGCATCGATTCGTTCAATCATATCTGTGCGCTTTAACCCCAAATTTTCAAGACCAAAAGCAATTTCCTCGTACACACTAAGTTTAGATCCTGTAACTTGAGTAAATGGATTTTGAAATACAATCCCTACCTTTTGCGAAATCTCGCTCACCTCGTGCTGCTTTACCTCTAAGCCGTCGATGATGACCTTTCCACCATAGCCTCCCTTATAAAAATGAGGAACAAGTCCCACTAAAGCTTGACATAATGTGGATTTACCAGAAGAGTTTTTGCCGATTATGCCTATAAACTCCCCTTCCTCAACTTCAAAGGAAATATCATCGAGGGCCAAGGCATCTGTAAGGGGATACTTATACTTTAAATGCTCCACAACGATCTTTTTCACAGCAAAATCCTCCCAATAACCACACCTACTAAAATGATAAGCATGGTTAACCTGATAGGCAAAGAAAATTTATAATGTTTCAGCTCATTTAAAAAAGTCCTCTTTGTCTTTGAACCAAAAGCACGAACTTCTAAGGCCATAGCACGTTCTTTAGTATTGATAAACGAGTTTAACACAACAGGTCCCATCAAAGGGATAAATGCTCTCATCCGCACCAATAAATTTCCCTCAGTTTCCATTCCCCTAGACTTTTGAGCATCTGTTATGGTGTTTACAGTAGACATCATCTGCGGAATAATTTGAAAAACAGATAAAATAACATATCCAATTCTTGGAGAAAGCCCCTTTCGCACTAAATCCTCCACAAGATCAGATGGCTTAGTGGTTAAAACTAAAATAAGGAAAGATGCTACAATATTTAAAACACGAAAAACGATGGCTAAAGCATTCATTAACCCTTCTTTATAAAAAGTAAGACCAATAATTTTAAAAGCAATGACTTTATTATCTACGCCAAATAACCCCTGGATCACTACAACTGTAAGTAAGACGAAAGATACAAATCCAAAAACAGGTAAACTATTCTTAAATACCTTCCCAAGCACAAGGAACATAATGCTGACAAAAGCACATACAGCAGAAACAATGATATTTGGCCAGATTATAGGCACTAAAATTGCAAATACAATATAAAACAGTTTAGTAATAGGATCAATTTGGTGGACAAAGCTATTTTTTTCTACATATAAGCTAAGCGATTTCATTTCAACTCTTCAATATCGTCTTTATTGCTATATAATTGCAAAAGGCTTTTTGGCATAGCGCGATAAAGTGCATAAGAAATCAATGTTACGATGATCTTATCAGGCAGATCCACCACAAGCTCATCTAAAAATGATGCAAGCCAAGTCATCTTTGTGCTGTTTAAAACTGCAGCAAACAAGGCATCGCCCCACACGTTTCCAGTTTGTCCTCCCCAAAAAGCAATATTGATAGGTGTAGATACAACAACGGCCACAAGAGCGACAATAATGCCTAAGATAACGGCTCTCCCCCAGCTAGTTACAAATCCTTTATAAGCTAAAATCCCAACAACCAAACCAATAGCAACGCTAGTCAAACCATAGATAAACGAAATAGGATCCAAAGTCAAACCATAGATGATGTTGTTAATAGCACCAGAAATTGCTCCGATGATAGGTCCAGCCAGGATGCTCGCCAAAATTGTCCCAATGGAATCAAGCCACAAAGGTAATTTCAAAGCTCCAGCGATTAATTTGCCTATGTAATTTATACCTACTGCTACTGGAATTAAGACTAAAGATGCTGTTGTAAATTTAAATGACCACATGCTTTTTTTACTCATTAAATTTCCCTCCTATTAAAATGAACTAACGATTCTAGTGCTGCTATAATCTCGTTTGTTTCTCCTTGATTAGTCAAGCTAGCACCATTTACATAATCATTGATACCGTTTTCTAGATCTTTTTTAAACTCGACTACCACGTTTAAAACGGAAGCAACTTGCATTCCTCGCATAGCACCGACTACAAATAAGGCTGCAGATTCCATTTCAGAGCCCAAAACATCCATTTTAGACCAAAAATCACAGATTTCATCTTCCTTCTCTGTATAAAAGCTGTCATGGCTTCTAATTTTGCCTTTATAATGAGTAAAGCCTAAGAGTTTCATCGTTTCTAAAATAGAGAAAAGCAAATCAATATCAGCAACAGCAGGATACCCTCTTTCAATATAAGCATCTGTTGTACCCTCATTTCTAACTACAGCTGTAGGAACAATGAGCTGACCAAGACTTATATAAGGTTTCAAGGCACCAGAGCTTCCTATTCTAATAGCAGCTTTTATGCCGATATTCTTCAGCTCCTCTACAGCGATTGCCATTGATGGACCACCCATACCTGTAGACATAGTTAAAATCGGGATTCCTTTGTATTCTCCTCGAATTGATTTATATTCTCGATTGAACTCAAGCTCCTCCGAATTATCTAAAAAAGCTGCAACTTTATCTACCCTCTTTGGGTCCCCAGGCAAAATAGCGTACTTTATTCCTAGTCTTCCTAAACGAATATGTGGCTGCAAATTGTTATCCAATAATATCCTCTCCTTTCAATGTATTTAGTAGTATTATACAACTTCACTTTCAAAAACTCTAGACCATACCAACAATAATTCAAAGCAATCAATTATTAATAACTAACCCATCAATTGCCTAATCCTCTTTTGCAACAACCTTTCAATCGCTTTTAATCTCTCCTCATTAAAGTTCAATTTTGGATGTAGCTTAAATTTAAACCCAATTAATTTCTTTAGCTGCACCTTTTGTATTCTGCCCATTGTATTTTTTGCGATTTCCTCAAATGTAATTCCATAATATGCAGGAGCTCTTGTCTTTGCATATTCAGCTAAATTTTCAAAATCAGATTTCATTCCATAGTTAAATAAGGATAATCCATTGTCAAATATAGGTGCAGGAGCGATGATCTTTCCACTCTTGTTATCACGCAATAGTCCAAAATTCCCAAAATGCCTATCTTCATTGTAAATAACTGCATCAAATACTAGCATACTTTTAAGCTCTTCAGAATATCCCTTACCAAGATCAGCATAGTAATCTAAACAAGATTTTAACCCACCAGCTTTTACTATACGTCCAATAGGGTAAAACGCTGTATCGATATCTGTAAACAATTTGCACTTGCTCGCTAAAATGCCTTTCCAATTTTCTAAATCATAATGCACAACATTTAATCCCATAGCTTCAGCTATCTGACAGGCATAATATTCGTTATATGGTTCATTTCCTGTATTTGCTGCTCCTGATGTTCCTCCTTTATATAAGTAAATACCATCGTTTTCGATGAATCGCCACGCTTTAGGTAACATTCCAGAAGTAGTAAGCTCTGGTGAAGTAGAAAATGCAAAATTACTTTGTCCTACTCCTGTATAAGCCACTAATGAAAGAATTTCTGAAAATCTGTTTTCATATAGATTGTATTCAGCAAATTTTCCTTCAAAACCTTGAGGAACCACCCAATAGCTATCGTTTAATGAAAGTCCCTTGCAGACATCGATAATCCCTTTTGTATCGTTTATTGAAAGCTTTAAGATTTTTAAGATTTCATCGACAAATGTGCGGTTTTTAGGTATTATGCGCTTTTCTAACCATCTGATTATACCTTCATTGCTTATCTCTAAATCAAGTGGAAATAGCTCTCTCTTTTCATCATTGATCTTTAAGATATTTGCAACTAAGCCTATTAGCTCCTCCTTTCTCAATGTAAAGTTGATTAAATTTGTATCGTAAAGCCTTATCTCATAATGCATAATCTTTCACCCCATTATTATTATTGTATCAAATATAAGTATGAATGAGTAGCCTATTTTACTTTATTCTGGAAGCTATAAAATGTTACTCAAAAAAATTATTTTTAAAAGATGTAACTTTTAACTTCTAAATTAATAAGATAATATATAAGAAATTTGAAGAGAGGTAGACCCATGTATAAAAATAAATTTGACCCATACGAAAAAGGTTACTATGGAGAAGACTTGCGCCCTAAACTTAAATTGAAAAATGTCACATGTGAAAGCATTGATGTTTCTCTTTCTCATTCAAATATGACACCTGAAATTGCCCAGAAAATCGCTGAAAAGCAGGAGAAGATGGAAATTTTAAAAACCACCACAGTAAATGAAAAGCCTAACTTTTATGATAACCTTCAAATGATTCCTACAGCTATAATAGAAGATATGCCCGAAGGTTGGAATTTATTTGATACTCCATCAGATGCTGAACTTATGGACTTAATGCGCTCAATTGAATCTGTAGGCTTAATCAATCCAATCCATGTGATGCTTATGTCCTCTGGTGCCTATTGTGTCATCATCGGGCGATTCAGACACCTTGCTTATCTGAATCTTTTAAATATCACAAAAAATAAAATCTACGAAAAAATTCCTGCATACGTGATAAATGAAGATGACGCAGATGAATTATACATCAGAAATATGATATTTGAGTCCAACTTTAAATTTCGAAGCATTTCAAAGTTCAATTTAATACAGACGATGATACAGAACTATAATTTAATGCGTCGCACCAAAAAACACAGAAGACAATTAAATGTCGCTATGGAGCTTGCTAAGCAATTTGAAGTAAGTGAAAGCACTGTCTTTGATTACTTAAAAGTTAGAAAACTCTGCGACACAGGACTTTATCATCTATATAATGGAAATATCACTTTAAAAGCTGCTGTATATCTCACTCGTGTTCCTAAAGAGATTCAAGAGGAAATCATAAGAGAATTTGGAGTGAAATCCGTAAATGCTATTTTCAGGTTAAAGTTATTGATTGCAAACGAAAAAATAAGTTTAGAAAAATTAAAGAAGCAAATAGAAGTAGTGAATACCCTTGTTCCTGAGAAGACCAGGATAACTATTGAAGTTCGAAGGGAATTGCTGAGTGCTTTAATTGAATTGCTGTTACAGTTTAAGAGATTCGAAGCAGCAAGTCAAGCAGGAAAGATGAGTGGCAAATTTAAAAATGTGTTTAATTTCAAGTGCAACATGGAAGATATGAAATTTTATCTTGAAAAAAGCTTAATAAATAAAGTCTCATTAAACAAACTATTAGCTAAATCTATCACAGAAATGGCTAATATAAAATAAAAGACTACTATTCATTATTACCATTATTCACCATTCATTATTCATTGTTATTTGTTCTACAAAAGATGATTAGACAACTAAAGGTCCTAATGGTTGTTTTGATTGAAAACCTCTAAAAAAGCCTGTGGACTGTTTGCTATGTTCATAAATAAATATCTAAGTACATAAGTTCGTCTTGTAAAAATATAATGTAGTTTTTTGTAAAATATTATCAGAAAATTCTTTCTTAAAAATTGTAACACTTTTAGCTGTACTTTTTTCAAGGTGGAGCTATAACAGTGAACAATTTAAAATTTATATATAATAAACCTCAATTATGAACCTCATTTTAGCAATTTATCGAACTTTTTTCAAATAAGCGAAAAAAACAGGTGTAACGGCACCTGTTTTTTTTATGAAATAACATGGATCTGATTTTGTTTACTTTCAATATAAATAAAATATATTTATATCTGTTTGATGGTTTAATAATATCATATTCTTTTTAGTATTTCAATTATATTTTTATCATTCTTAATTGAATTTATTCAATTTAAAATTTAACTTTTATATCCCTTGCAAACAATGTTGTATTTATGATAAAATTAGAAAGGTTATTTGTTTTAAGGAGGTTTAAGCAATATGCCTAGAGTATGTAGTTATTGTGGAAAAGGCACAATTTTCGGTATAAATTACAGCCATTCTCATAGGAAATCAAATAGATCATGGGCACCTAATTTAAAGAAAATTAAAATTGTAGAAAATGGAACGCATAAAACTGTGAATGTATGTACAAGATGTATGCGCTCTGGTTTTGTTAAAAGGAACGATTAAATCGTGGTGAATAATTCTTGCACCACGATTTTATTCGTCATTATAGTTTATGTTGATTAAATCTAAATTAGGCATGTTCTCTAAAGAATTCAAATTAAAAATCTTAAAAAACTCGTCAGTTATTGTAAACAAGATCGGTCTTCCTGGGGAATCCTTCCTTCCAGCTTCTTTTATTATGTTCTTTTCAAGCAATGTTTCAACTGCCCTTTCGCTTCTGACCCCTCTGATATCATCTATCTCAAGCCTGGTCACTGGTCCTTTATACACGATTATCGCCAATGTCTCAAGAGCAGCTTGAGAGAGAGACCTTTTCGAATCGATCTTAAGAAGCCTCTGAACATATTTTGAATTCTCCGATTTTGTGGATAAACAATAAGCACCATTCAGGTTTAAAAGCATTATGCCTCTGCTGCTTTCTTTATAATTTTTATCCATCATATTTAAAATTTCAAGAACTTCCTTTTCATTCATTTCCACTATGCTTGCAATATCTTTAATCTTCATAGGTTCACCTGCTGCAAAGAGTACTGATTCTATTATAGAAAATATTCTATCCCCATCCATCCCTTAAATCCTCTCAATTATAAAATCAGAAAAAACATCATTTTGATATACAACAGCTTGTTTTAACCTTAAGATCTCGAGTAGTGCAAGAAATGTGACTATTATTTCCATCTTTTCACTGCAATCTCTTATTAAATCGCTGAATTTTACGGTCTTATTTTTACCGAATGAACATAATATAAGTTTGATCTTATTTTCAATCTTATATTTATCTAAATCATTATCCTTTTTTAACAGATTATTTTTAGGGTTTTGCTTTAAATTATAGTTTTCCATTAAGCTAATATACAATTTATTTAGCTTATTTAAATCGTAATTTTCAAACAATTTCTTCAAATCGATTTTTTCATCGGGTTTCTCAATTAAGCTAGGTTTTTTTAAATACACTTCTCCAGTGTTTTCATATCGTCTGCGCAAGAAATCCGCTATTATTTTAAATTTCTTATAGAAAGCGAGCTTTTCCATAATCTCTTTTTTAGCATCTATCTCTTCATCTTCCTCTTTCTTATGGATTTTAGGCAATAACATATTAGATTTTATCTCAAGAAGAGTAGAAGCCATAAATATAAATTCTGAAGTGACCTCTAAATCAAAGCTTTCCATCTTTTTTAAATAATCCATATATTCCCTTGTGATTTCAAAAATCTGTATGCTGTAGATGTCCATTTTATTTTTATGTATAAGATGAAGCAACAAGTCAAAAGGTCCCTCAAAATTATCTATTTTTATAGTAAGAGCCATACAAATCATCCTCATAACTTTACTTCAATTTATCCAGTATATCATATTTTATAAAATAAAAACTATACCTTTTCAGACAGGTATAGTTTTTCTATTTTATATTCCCAAATCCATGAGCTTTCGGAGATTATCCTTGATGTTTTCTACAATGCCACCGACTTTAAACTCTCTGTCAGTGTAAATATCGACTTCTCCAACCAGATCATTTCCCATGTAAAATTCGCATTTGCCGATAACTTCATTAGCTAAATATCTTCTATTCTTAAGTTCATATTTGCATACTTTTTTAATCTCAGATTTATCTGATCTAAGAACGATACAGGATAAATCATTTTGAGCTTTTAATATGAAGAACTTATCTCCTTTTTTATTCAGAGGAACTTGTTCAATATCTTCATCTTTCTTTGCTAATTGTTTGCTCACAAATTGTGAAAATCCGTAATTCATCAGCATAGCAGCTTCCCTGTTTCTAATCTGCCAAGTTGGAGCGCCTACTATAATTGCAAGCATTCGAACTCCATCTCTTTTGGCTGTCGCTGATATGCAATATTTTGCTTCATCAGTAAATCCAGTCTTTAGCCCATCGCATCCAGGAAAGAATCTTACAAGTTTATTATGGTTTACCATCTCAATTGGAGTTTTCCTTCCTTCGCTAAGGGTCTCCATATATATTCCTGTATATTTTAAAATTAGCGGGTGCTTTAAAAGCTCTATAGACATTATAGATATATCTTTAGCTGTAGATAAATGACCATTTGCAGGAAGACCATTAGAATTTAAAAATGTGGTATTGATCATTCCTAATTGTTTTGCTCTTTCATTCATCATTTTCACAAAATTTTGTTCAGAGCCGCCTATGTATTCTGCCATAGCAACAGCTGCATCGTTTCCTGAACAAATAGCTATACCTTTTAATATCTCTTCAACAGTTCTAACCTCACCTGTGTCCAGAAGCATGGTTGAACCGCCCATAGCTTTTGCATTTTCGCTTACTGTAATGGTGTCCTTTAGCGAAATCTCACCTGAATCTATCTTCTCCATCGCAAGGAGCATAGTCATAACCTTTGTGACAGAAGCAGGTGCAAATTTTTCATTTGAATTTTTTTCATATAATATCTTACCTGATGTAGGCTCTATTAAAATCGCAGATTTGCAATCTACTGTTATACCTCCTGCCTCATCTGTATTTTTTTCAGTCCCATAAATGTTTACCTGTAAACTGCTTAATAAACTAAGAGTCAATAAAAGACCAATAAACTTTTTCATGTTTACCTCCTTTCTCTAAGTTTATTTTGTCCATTTATTTTTCTATTATCACAAAAAAGTCGTCTATATATTGAAACTTTTGTTGTAAGATTATGGGTATAATTATTAATGTTTAAACAAATTTAAGAACATCTTCGCAGACTGAATCTCTTGTTTCGCTTAGCAGTACTTGGTGTCCTCCTTTACGGCAATAATCATATCTCTATTTATAGCTTGATCCACCCTGTGGCTAAAAGCATGTGGATCATCATTCATTAATAATTTTAAACCATTTTCTTTTAAAATATTCTCCATTAAACTTCTCTTTAAAACAAAAGTATTCCAGGATAAAACCATGACTCCACCTTTTTTCAACACTTTTATCCAAGCAGGAAGGCTGTTTAATAAAAATTCATCAGGATTCCTTGTAAACCCTTGATCATTCCCCACTTTACTGCCATGTTGTACTCCATATGGCAGATCCCCTACTATTAAATGGAATGTCTCCTTTTTAAAAAAGCTATCTGCATATTTTGAATCTCCGTCTATTAATTCCAGATCCAAAATATTTTTTAATTTTTTATCTTCTTTGTTTTTTGCAATTTGGAAATTTATCCTCTTGGAATGAATCTTTTTTCTAGGATCGCTAAACTTTTCCATAAAGGTCTCGTGTTTATACTTTCCCATCTCCAGATATTTTTTTAAATAAGAATAAGCTTCGTTTACAAGCTTTTCATTTATATCTATCCCCGAGCAAGACACTCCAAGGATTAAAGCTTCAAACAAAGTCGTCCCTTTTCCACAGACTGGATCTAACAAAAAAAGATCTTCTTTTAAAGAGCTGTTCCTTTTATATATCATAATAGCCACATTGAGCATAAACCTTGTAAATAGCTCATTAGTCTTCCCAGTGTATTTTAAGATCATGCTTAAATTTTCATTAAAATAATACGAGCTATGTTTATAAATTGGTTTAAAGTAAATATCATCACCTTGCTTTAACTCTAAAAAAATAGCGTATGTAAAAGAAAGCCTCGATAAAAGCACTAAATCTTCAGAATTAAGTTCATCTTCTGAAGTAAAAGTTAAATAATCTATTCCATATATTCTTTCTATATTATATTCTATGATTTTTTCAGAAAAAGTTTCCATAGCAATTTTAAATTCTAATAAAGCTAATTTCTTTGATGCATCAAAATAGACCCTATTGTGCCCAGGGTTTAAAATAATCGCATATTTTATCATCGTCTTCTCCTTTTAAGCAAAATAAAAAAACCCACCATGCCGTTTATGTAAAGCCATTAAGACCCGCTAAAAGCAGGTGGGCACCTCCTCGTTGTTTCAGGTCCATCAAAGCAAGAGATGTTTCAATCTACAACAAGAGTCCGGTTCCCATACATCGATTTGTTGGATCAATATAAACAATACATATCGCACACAGTCGATTTAATTAATGTTATTATATCACAATATGCTTTCTTTTTCTATATTTTATTTTGTTAATTTTTTTCTTTAATGACTTTGATTCCAAGTTCTGCTAATTGCTTATCGCTTACTTCATTGGGAGCATCGCTTAAAGGACAAAAAGCATTTTGATTTTTGGGGAATGCGATGACATCCTTTATATTCTCAGTATCAGCTAAAAACATCACAAGCCTATCAAAACCATAAGCTATGCCACCATGAGGAGGTGGTCCATAT
>JGI20166J26741_11738918_pt1 | contig 21535 bp, 12 predicted proteins | sample TergutCu122P5_FD_26741 | JGI IMG/M metagenome (IMG submission 26741)
CAACTTGGGACATAGGTGTTTTGGGTTATATCGGTATAGTTTAACATAAGGAACACCCTCCCGAAGTTTGGTCTGTTCCTCCTGTGACACCCTGTATACATATATATATATAACCCACATACACAAAGGAAATTCAGTTATTTGTACACCGCAGTTTGTTTAGTTGTTCTGTTTTACTGTATTCAATAGACATTGAAATCCGAAATACCAACATCCTTTTAATAAAAACTGTATGTTCAACGTACCCAAAACTGGACAGCTCACCCAACCTGTCGATCGGTTCTCAACTTCAACTTGGCGCAGTTTGTACACTTCATCTACATTTGGACCTGACTGGAAAACTACACTTGATACTTTGTTCTGCAAACAAAAGGCAGTTACAATTACTGGCAGTCAGTCTTCAAGCTTTGCATGCAAATCAGTATCATGAAGGTATGGACAGTTCCTTTACTCACCGCCAAGTCCCTACAATTATCAATGTGAATGTAAATCATTCTTGGAAATGACTGAGGGGCACAAACTATGGTAAGTGTTTTTGTCTTGTTCCTGAAAAGAAAGCAAAAAGAATATTATCTTCTCTTATATCCACCATTACTATTCAGTGCACAAGAAAAAATTAAACAATAATCACTAATCACCTTAACTTCATCAAGTAAACCAGTGTCTAAGTTTGTTGTTGTATTGATGACTTCTTAAGCTTAAGTTGCAAAACTGTCAACTGGTGGCAGAACATATGCAGATGCAATATCTTTATATCATAGCATTCAACTGCTACTTCACATTAGAGGTAAATATCAGGTAGTGTGCAAGACTCGTGATCTTATTCCTCATTTTATGAACTAATATTGACTATATCAACAGATATTTAGCACCAAATGTTACACCATAGTTTAAATAACTACCTAACAGTGCAACAGTGCAACAGACTCTTGTACATGGCCTTGGTTCTGTACATCAAACAGTAATCATATTGAACTGGGTATCTACTACTATATGCTATACCATAGTACAGACAGATATACTTTTTAATATGACATATTGCACTTGTGTTTTAATTACAAATATTGTTTTTAACCCCTAACTCTTCAGTTTTATACATTAATTATTTTCTATACACAGGCTATGTATAATTTCATAAAGTTATACCACCTGAAATTGAGATGACATCTCACATTGACTGATCTTGTATGATATCATTCAACTAATTTTGTTGCTATCCATACCCCCTACACTGTTACAAGGTTAAACATTTCTGGGCGATATTGTACTTAACATATACAGCCAATTTCACTATATTATGTCTTATTTTATGTATGTATATGACACATCTGTGAACGAAATGGGATCCCAATGAGTACGCACTTTATGTACCTTACACTATTCTGTATTAGCCTGAAGATGGCTATTAATTAGCCAAAACATGTCGCCATTTAATTAATTGTAACCTTGTGGTTTTTTATAACTAAGTTGTTTTTGTAGACGGAATAATATACCACTACATTTGATATAACACAACAGGATGGCTCCTATCAAATACCCTTCATACTAAATACCTTGGTATGAATACAGAAAATACGTTACTTTGGAATACACACCTAATAAACCAATCAATTACTACATTAAGTAAGGCCTGTTATGTGAAAATAACTATCAATTCTTTTACATCAACTGACACAGTAATTACAGTATATCACACCTACTTCTACACATTCATGAGTCATGGCTTAATCTTCTGGGGATACAGTATTAACATTTTCATCTTCAAAAGAAGGTCACAAGAATTATCACCAGTATCAGAAAAAGAGATTCATGCAGAAATTGTTCCAAACAACTAACAATACTCCCTCTCCAACATCAATACTTACCGTCTATATTAATGTTGCAGTTCAAAACATAAATCAATACAAGCACAATACATAAGTTTATGTGAATAATACCAGACATAGCACTGATCTGCATTTGCTATTTTCTAGGCTTTCAACATGTCACAAAGGAACCTCTCATATGGGTATCAGGATCTTTAATAGTCTTCCCTTTGACATAAAGGCATTTACCAATAATGTTAAACAGATCATAAGAGCCTTAAATTGTCTTTTTTCAATCATTCTATTCATTACTGGAATATTCTGGCTTAAAAAATCATTAGTAATTATTACATGGTTCTCATTTTACATCTTTTTGGTGTCCATAGTATATTTTATTCCAACTTAAGTATGTCTTTATCATTTTATATTGTATCTTATACTGTAACTAGTCCTTAATTCATCTATGTGTGTTCACGCAGGGAACAAATTTGTGAATATGTTTTTTGAATTTATGCCATTTCTTTGATTTGATTTATTTGATTATTTTGAATTTCCTTGTATGTATTTTATGTGCATTTTTTATGTTTTTATCATGTTATTACCATTGAATCTTTGGTAGCCCATGCCCCACTATTTTAGGAACTAGAACTTTTCCATTCCCAGTTAGCATCATAGCTGCAGTTATGGATATTTCCATTAACTAGTACGCATCTGCATTTCTTTGTTCTGAGAGCACCCCAAAACTTGCACGTGTTACCTCATACCAAGTCAGCTTGGCTTTGGCCAATCGCGGGTTGAGGACCACATCATGTGGTCTCTTTGTCTTCAGAGAAGCATCGCTTGCCCGGGGGCCAAGCGTCGTTTGACTAACGCCAAACTATTCAGACGAATCCAAGCCACCAAAGCTTACAGACGCGCCGCCGTTTTGCTCGTCCACTTCTTTGTTCCTTTGTGCAACGGCACAACATGGAATGTGTCCACACACGACACACACGGGTTTAACACCCTCTTATTAGGAATGTGTCCACATGTGACATATGCGGGTTCTAACACCCTCTTATTAGGAATGTGTCCACATGCGACATGCGGGTTCTTACGCCCTCTCTCTTATTGTGTTCGACCGCAATGCAATAAGATTGTACCAACAGGTACAAGCAGTGCTACGTCATGTGAAGTGCGAGTGTCTTTTCTTTGTCTCATTGTGTCTTTGAATGGTAACACATAAGTACAGTACAACAGTTTGCAGTGATATGAGATATATCTACAAACAGTGTTAAATCAAGTAACAGCTACCAGAGGAAGTATTTATCTTTGTTTTGTTTTTTTATTTTAAGTTGTATCTATGATTTGAACCAGTGCAATAAATTTTGTCTTATGTACCACCAGCCAGTACAATGTGTGTATATTTATTGCATTATTGTTTTATAAATAACCTTATCCATTACCTCATATCTCATCTGGACCAATACTGTGTCCAATGGTTTCTGTGTAAATGCAGATATATAGAATGTGAATAAGTGACAGTGATGATGACGACGATGATGATGAATATCATGTAAGAAAGACATCAGTAATTAATTATTGCAGTAACACTTATTTTATCCACTCCATACAAAGAAATCTGATATCCCTTAAATGAAAATACTCACTGCTGTCAGTTTGTATGTCCCTAGCACTTGTGTCCCATTGGGCCCACATTTTACAACTACAAGGATCTCTTGTGCTGAACATAGTCCAATATGCTGTAAATTACCTATCCTCATCTCCTGATTCCCAGAAAGTTTCAGTGGAACTATCTGTGAGGCTGCCAATCATTGCTTGTCTGCTGGATGCTTTGATCTCCACACTGCTGGTGAGGTCCCTCAATGTTTCCACCAAACAAGTAACCTTAAAAACATAATACAATTTAAACACAATTTATATACAGTATATTTTCTGAAATACTCTCAACTCTATCAGGTTACACATTGGTTCTCAACAGGTCTGTGTTAATTTGTCACTGATTACTGCAACCTTACATTTAACATTATCCATTGTATGAGGCATATTTGACATACACAAAGTTATAATGATTTGACTTTATTCCAAATTACATGACCGGTTGTCCCTATATAGTCAAATTTTGCATGTCTGTTTTAACTGTTTCTGTGTAAAGTATGATGTATTCAGCACATAACATATACCCTGTATGAACGAATTCCTGACCATCTGTTTCATACAGTCTACTGCTCTTCTCATTTACTTTGTTCTGACTGTAATTCCTGTAAGTGGCCCTAGTTCACAGAAGTGGCCCCCTTACTGCACTTCACTGATACAAAAAAAAAAATCAGCAAAATTTTAAAAGTTTGCTTCATGAATAATCTAACTAAATAACGCACTCAAGTGGTCACTTCTGTTTCATATTCAGGGAATTCCTGGGTTCAGTTCTCACCCTACAGGTTAGTTATTCAGACTTGTGTTGTCTGTGGATTATGCTACATCCAACTACTTCCCTTCACATCTTTCCCATTTCACCATTCAACACTATGTAACTTAAAAACCTACAAAACAGACAATGACTGACCTGCGAATGTGTGGACTGATGACTCTCATGCATGCTGATGCTGATATCATCTTGTTCTTCCTCTGAGCGAGAGAGAATTTTGCTGATATTACTGAACACATGACTCCTGTAAACAAATGTATATTAATTTATGCCTTCACGACAAATAAGCTTTCAACTTACAATTACACAGTGTAAACCAACCAAATACACATCTGCTATAGTTTAATTTCACTCAATATCTTTGCAGCAGTAGAAGCAGTCTTGTGTACGCACACACTGATGACTCACCATATACCAAACATGTAGACATATACTATACCTGTATTGTTGCAAATATCTTCCTGATGATGGGCCTTGAAGGCTCGAGACATGCAGAAGATACATTGTGAAATTAAATTATAGCAGATGTGTATTTGGTTGGTTGACTTTTGTATAATTGTGTCACAATGCACTGTATAAACAACAAAAAATAAGCTTTCAACTTCCAACACATACTATAATAATGCAGCTTAAAAAGTCCAAATTTGACAGACATGACACAGCCACAAAAGTTTTCTGCAGATCAGATTTCATATCACTGTGCCGTATTATCCATGAAGACTTCTGGTGTCCATAAGGCTCAGATAAGAAACATCACCTATGACAATAAAAATGTGCCCTCAAGCAGAAAACTTCTTCATGACTGCATTACTTCAATGCACTGCATATTTCTGCATCATGCTACTTCTATCACTGTAAAGGGCTGCAGCATGTTGCTTTCAACACACTGCAAAAGCCAGCAGCATGTTACTTTATGTGTAAATGCACTGTGAAATGCTGCAATATTTTACTCTGTCCACAATGCACAGCACTGCAACATGTTACTTTGAATGCACTAAGTGCTGCAACATCCATTTGTACAAACCAAGTCTCCTCAATAGGATTTACCAGCATGTTACAGGAATATATGAAGCAAGCTTTTCCTGGCAGAGGTACAAGATTTCTCCCTTTTCTGAAATGTCCCAACTAGCTCTTGCACCCACCCATCTTCCTATTCAGTGAGCATCGGGGGTTCTTTCCCAAGGAGTAAAACAACCAAGGCATGAAGCTCACAACTGACCTTGCCCTTTTGCCAAGGTTAAGAATGACAGGAGCTACAGCCCTTCTCCTGTCATTTCTTGTCATGGGCCTTCACGACGTTCGTAGGACAACTTATCTTTACCTTTTTAAGGTTAAAGTGTAAAAATTCCACCCTTATTCTGTGGCCATGTAGCAAGTAATTCTTATAGCTTCAGATACATATGCTAGGTGGCAGTGACTGTAAGAATAAATCTGTTGTTACAAAACATGTAGTACCTACATTTCAGTAGGTATTGCAGCCTCAGTCTTTGGTGGTATACAGTTATCTCTAGATAACAGCACTGCAAATCCTAACAAGTTGTTTTTCAAGAACTAGTAAAGTTCATGGTATGAATATTAAGCAAAACTGTACCATCATAATGGGCTACACTGTACAAAAGATTGGATCACAACGTGAGCAATTCTCTCTGGAAATAAGGATGTGAGGTTTCAAATTTAAGCGAGCAAGATTTCAGACTTATGTCATGGCATAGTTGAGGCATTCGCTCTTCTGAGGTTTAATGCAGTATATATTGGTAGCTGGGACAGCCTATCGGTCCCATCTTCAAGGGTCAAGCAGTCCAAGAAGATGGGACCAACAGGCTAACCCAAAATAGAAAACTATCAATACAAGCTGCATTAAATCTTAAAACAGCAAAGTCCTCAAACCTAACTAAGCTTGTAAGTACCCTGCAAACACAGAGAATGGAATAACTTCCCATTTGTCAGATGACAGTTTCTATTCATATACATGGATACCATACTGCATCTCCAGTCATGGGAAGGCTACTTGCTTCCATACAGAAAACTAACCATAAGGATCATGCCGGCTAAGACCAAAGTCATTCTTAGCACAGCAGATGTGGTGTGTCTTAAACAGCAACATTAAAAGCAGACTGGGAGAGCGGTGTGACAACTTGAAATGGAAATGCACACAAAATTCACGGCAACAAAATTCCATACACACCCAACAGATTACCATTTCTGTTTCCAGTTTGTGCAGTTGGGAATTTAAAACTCCATCAGGACACCTGCAGTATACGGTTAGACATTTTCCAACAAAGTAGAATGACACAATTGCTATCAGGTGATTTTGTACTAAAACATACACCTAAAAAACGGAACTCCTGTCTGTGCATTCCTACTGCCACTTACACTTCCAAAAGCAATTCAACATTTTACTTTTAACTTTCAATGGACACCTCAAGTGTATGATAAAAAGGTCTGTACATTTACTAAGCAGATATCTTATCTGGACAGATTCAGTCAATTAAACTACCTTCCACATGACCATGTATACTGTCATGACGACTTCTGCCATTCAAAAACAATTATAAATATGATATTTGAACATTCAAAATGGACCAAATTATCTCAAATAAGTAAGTGAACAGAGTCAGGTCTGGTTCATGCCAGGATTATGTTCCTGAAATATACTGCGCAAATCAAAATCACACAAATCGAACACAAAATTCCCATTTAAAACAGTGTATTTCCTGGGGGCTAGGGGATCGACAGCCTCACCCTGTGTAGTGTTTGACTATACCACTAGTGGACATATGGACCTGTAGAGTATGTATGTACTGTATATATACATTTTTGTACAGTATATTTATTTATTTATTTCTAATGCAATAAAAATGTAAGTTTTTGTGTTTGGTACAGTTCTTTCTGACAGAACTGTGGTAGTCTTGCCACACAAACACTTTAGTTCCCGACTTAGAACTTTCTGTAATTCTATCAGCATTATCACGAATTGGACATATGCTGATACATAACATTATGCCATATGTCACCAATTCGTTCGCCTTTTCAAGTTGGCATGATATGTCTAATTTCTCTTCAACACACATTGTCTTTCATCGATTTTTCACTTGGATTGCACTAGGTGATATAGATTTACATTTCTCACTCATTTTGGTAACAAAAGCCAATGCTGTAGAAGAGGAAACTACATGAGCCTTGTGATTATATCATCAACATAATCAATCCATACACGTGACAGATGGCATGACAGTGATGTCACTTTCTGCTGCTCTCCTACAGAAGTTAAGTACAGCCTCAGATCGTCCATGCCAAAGCACGTTCAGCTAAAAATTATCACGTAAATAAAAAGAGTGGTGAAAATTATCAAGTCATGTTCAAGCAAAAATTGCACAAAAGGAAATCACTTAAAAGGAGAACTGTCTGTGTATTGGGATCCATGGTAGGAGTATTTTATGAACTTAAGTTGGGATCCGGAACTAAAGTGTGTTAAACAAGACCTTCCCATTACATTGGGCCACATTTTAGTGGAACCCCTGTGTTTATTCCTTTCAAAGACAAATACAGGTAATTGTGATGGTTTTAGCAGGTACTGACCTGTGTAGGAACATGTGATCAGACTGAGTAAAGCGTAGTCCCCAACATCTGATGGCCATCTGCTGAAGTGCAGATCCCATAGGAAGCAAAAGCATGAGATCTGCTATCGTCTGCAGTAGAGTGTGGAATGTGGCAGGCAGAGGATGAACAGCCTCGCCAGCAATACTAATGTCACTTAGTGGGTGCTCACACACACCATGCAAATCCTGTGGATGGTACAGATACTCTGTATATCAAAAATTTTTACCTTAAACCAAGCTTGATGGCTCAGCCTAAAATTCAGAGATACAAAATGGCTGCAGACCATTTTGGCAAAAATCACACTTATTATAACAGCTGCATTTCAGCAGTCACTGCAGCCTCACTTTGGCACATGCCTGATAGTTGGAAAAACAGCAGTGTCAATCTTGCACTCATCTTTGTGTTCTTCTGTGTCACAAGTAGAGTTAAATGACACTTGCTAAATTCTAGTCTGTAGTATGAAAAATATGACAGAAACTGCTAAACTGTGTTGTAAAAACTCAGTGCCTTAAAATGTGAAATATATTTATTGTGTTTAACTTTACAAAACAATGCATGTAAGTTGGAGTTACACAAAGCAATCATGACTGTGATATGATATTCTGTAGAAGGATAACCTGTAGTTTTCCAAAGACTATTATCTTCTATGTGACACCATGCAGTTTGGCAGAAGGGTACCAACATTTTGCAATTACCAACTACCTCCACAATCAGGTTACAATAGTACACTTCCATCTAGCTAACAAACAATGTGGCATCACATCCTAAATGACAGAAATTGTGTGAGGAAGTCTTCTGGGATGTGATCCGAGGCCACTGTGTGTGTAACTTCAAATATGTTGAAGGAGTGTAGTGCCTGTGAAATGTTGGGAACTACAAGCCCAATGGCAGTGCCACACTCCATAAGACCTGAATATTCAGCAACAGTGGCAAAACCTTGTATACCACAAGTAATTTTAAACATATAACAATAATGTAGTACAGCGAGACTGTTAGTAATTCTTTCAAAACAATGCTCATTAGGATAATAACATTCTTTTTTAATGTTTAATTAGCCAAGTGGGCATAAATGGATCAATATTTTAATGTGCTAAAAATTTTTCATGCTGTAATGTGTCAAGTGTAAGTATAATTGTGCTGTAGGGCACATCTCTGACAGCCATGCACTGTCAGTTACAGACCAATCCAAACAATATTACTTGAGGATAGTTATCATGAGATACTCTCTCACTCACATGTTCATCCTTCTTATCAGTTTTGTTGTTGCCCTCCTCACCATCAGTATCAGGATCAGGAGGCGGCGGCATGAGAGCAGCTACAAACCACCACAGTAGATCATGAAGGCAAGAAGGCTGAGTGACGCTTCTAAGAAGCCAATTTAGAGCCTAATCAAGAGAAAAGTATAACTTTATAGTAAATTTCCTTTAGGGTAATTCCCCAGCGTCTGGTTTATAATTGCCAACGTTTTGGAACCTTCTATCGGTTCCATCTTCATAGGCTGAAGTGTGAAGTATACTTCACAATACTTCACACTTCAGCCTATGAAGATGGAACCAATAGAAGGTTCCGAAACGTCGGCAATTATAAACCAGACACCGGGGAATTACCCTAAAGGAAATTTACTATACTCAGTACATGGCGAAAGTTTAAAATCAAAGAAAGTATAACTTTACTTAACACAAGGAGCACTTAAAGCTTACTTTTCTACCACATACATATCTAGTCCATCCAATATATTATATTATTATCTATATAAAAATAAAACATTTTTCAAATTTAAAGCTGTGACACTGTGTTGTTGGGTGTGCAGTTCTTGGTACATCCATGTAGTGACAGCGCTTTCACGATCAAACACTACTAATTTAGCTGACACATGATGGCATTATGATTCTCTGAAACACTGGGAACAGGCTCAATATATCATCTAACCTATGCACTCCATGATACACCATTTACGACATATGTCAACTGCTACATGTTTCGGCATCCTGCTACACATTTCGACACCCTGTAGAAGTTGATGTATGTCATAAACTGTATATCATGGAGTGCATTTCTTAGATGATACATTGCCTGTCAGAACATGCATGATATGAATAACATAAACAAAATGGGAACACACATTCAATGACACAGCATCACATACCAGAAGACTTAAATCTTCAGCACCACCACTGTCAAAACCTCAAGACTTGCAAGCTTTGCACCCTCACCAAATTTATGTTTTGATTAGTCTGAAAAATCATTACAAGTGTCATGTGTTGACCTGTCAAAGCTAGACAACCCACAACCCAATTATACCCAAACACATACACACACAGTGCAAGATATCAAAATTGGACTACAAAAAAACAAGTGTGGTTTATGCAGCATATCCATAAAATCTTAATCTACGGTCTACAGAAGTGTTCAAAAGTTTCAATGTTATACATCTGGTGCGCAGTTACAGATTTCAGTCAGTGTTTTGAAGTACAGTAGGACCTCAGTGTTCATAAAAGAATGGGGACTGGTAACACTTTCACCAACACCACAATACATTAGCAATATAAAATGCCTAGCTTTTTGCATGAACTTACGAAACACCAGCAATAAAATATAAAATAACCTAAAAAATCATAAATTTTTATTTTTAATGAAATACAAAAACCTTTTGGAAGCACAAAATACATTAAATGACTAAGGGACAGTCTCATTCCATAAAAAAAAAATTAACCTCACTTAACAGAAGGCACAGCTTGACTAAGGTGACAGTAATGTGCACAATAGCAGGGGAGGGGGAAGCCACCTCACCAGCCACAGGCCCTCATCCTGATTCAATGGAACCAGTCAAGAAAGATCAAAATAACAGCATTAAAATGGCTGATCACTGAAAGGTCATAATCCTGCACATCAAGGTTCATGAAGTTTAAGTCTACTGCATGTATTTCTTGTCATACATTTCCAAATGCTTTATTTAATCCAGTCATCTTCCTGTGTTTATGATACTTCCTGGCTTCCAGTGGATTCAGACACATCTTGGTGACAACAGTGTATTGTAATCAGCTGACAGTACCAAATACATGATCAACACATTTCACCAATGACCAGACCTACCCTCACTAAACAACATTTTTGTTAATTCTGCATTACAGAAAGCTCTCATACATTATGGTTCCAAAATCACTACATCCATCACTATAAAGAGATGCAGGGAAGAGAAGATAGCAGGAGACAGAAGTACAGAAAGCGTTGGGAAGGGTGTGCACACGCACACTTGTCAATGAATGGGCTGTAGATCACCAGCTGCCTGTCATTTCTCCTTCAGTTTACTCAAATTTACCACTACAGAGGCTAAATCTGAAAATTAACGCTACTTGAATGTTGATATGAAATTTAAATGCCAGTGAAGGATTATAGTTAATGGAACAGAGATGATCATAAGAGGCTTCCATTAGCACTGCAGAATGGGGAAGGTTACTGGCTCTAGAAAAACTATCCTTATACCCAGGATTCAATTATTTCCATCAGATCCCACCACTTCCTTTAAATTTTGCAGAAGACAATATCTGATTAAAATCAGGTCTGCGATGACAATCAATAATTTTCATGGGCAGATGCTTAAATGTGTTGGAATATAACAACCATTGGCTGCTCTTCCCCATGGCCAACTCTGTGTGGCATTTTCCCAAGCCTCTTCAATTGGCAATGTCATGGGTGCAATTATTTGAAAGGCATCAAAAACTTACAGAAAATGATAGACTTTCAAACATTTAAAATAAAGAAGTGCTTTAAAGTTTCAAAAATGTACATAAATTTTTGCTAAATTGCCTCCGCCCTTTCCCATATGTGAATTAGGTGCACAGGTACATCTTGCGTTGATAAACATGATACAGCATTCTGGTAACATCACATTTCAGATATATGAAGGTTGGATAATTAAGACTCCACTATATGCCACTCCCCCTGTAATGGCATGTAAGTCTTCAAACATTTTACCTGCATTGCATAAACCCGACAAGCAGCTTTTCGCAAAGCCTGTCTCATGGCCAACTGCAGAGCCTCCAAGTTATGTTGCTGCAACAGAAAACTCATGACAGGGCGATTCAGAATGTCCAACACACAGCCCTTAAACTGTTCCGACACAATGGCAGATTGATCAATGCAAGGAACCAACTTCTGAAGTGCAGCTGAAGGGTAACAGAGCAGTGAAGAGCCACCATCTGCAACATAATAAAATGAATGTAACATCAAAATTCTGAAAACAATATTCTAAAAATAAATGTATATAAATAAATCACCCAAACAGAGAAAAAAACATATTTTCTTTGCACATTTACAATACCCTGTGCTCTTCACATTCATTTATATTACATACTTACTTAGATTTTTTGGCATATCCATTTGTGCTGAACTCTTGCAGCAAAAATGAGAACCAAAATTTGCACCACATAACAATATGCAAGTAAACTGTTGACAAAGTTAAAGCTAATATCAAAGAAGTCATACAGTTCATGTATGACAATGGATGTCTAACCTAACCCAAAATTAAAGAACAATCAATACAGCAATGGCTACTGTGTTCTGAATATAGTGTTTAACCCAATGATGTTTCACTATAATAGCCAGCACATGGACACTGGTTCACTGTCAATATATCAGTCTATCAATAAAAACTAGCTATGTGAAGAGGATATTTCTGACATTTCATTGTAAACAAGTTCTGTGTCACTCTGAAATAAATTATAAATTACTGAGAATTTCTTTCTATGAATAAGTACGTATCACTCCATTTGCAATTTCTTGTACCTAGAAAATAGCTGAACTTGCAAGAACAGCACACCTTTGCTTTAAACTGGAGACAAGTGCTATAAAAACTTTTGAAATACCTGAAGTAGCTTTTAAAGATCTATGTGAAGGACACATGTTTTACTCCCCTCCACCATTTAAAGGTGATGTTGCGCCTCTATTGTTGATGCCAAACATTCAGGATGCCCATCAAGAAGCAAAACATATGATACTATTGACTAAGTGAAGGAACTAGGCTCATAGCCTTGCAGGTGCAAGTGGGTGGATTGTACCCATTAGGAATTAGAAAAATATCATAGACAAACATACTGATCAGAAGTGAGCTCTGTGAAGACAGCATCATGAAAATGATCCATAAAAATAAGCACAGTTGCAATTGGCAGAGAGCATGATCAGCGCATGATAGACATCTAAGACGTTCACACACAAAGTAAGATATCATTCTAGTTAGAGTATTATAACAAACTGCCAGAGTACTGGTTAGAGTGCTACAGTGCATTCCAGTTCTGAAACACTTTTGTCTGCAAGCAGTCCAGAAGCTATGCTAAGTCTTGTGGCATGTGTCTGTGACCTTTGGCTAGAGTTTGGACAACTGGCGCCACCTGATATCACCCACAAAGCTGATTAGTGTGATATGTATGCTTGCTTATTCTCAGAATTGCATGTATATGAAAAATGACTGCTACAGTGTTACAGAGCATATTACATAATCAAATGTTTATTTTGTGGTCCTGAAAAATGTGCTTTTTACACTTATGCATACTTCATACACACACACACACACAAATATATATATGTATATATATAAAGGTAAAGTTCACCCTAGTACAGGCCACGAAGGCCCAGAGGGGAAGTAGAGGTATAGCTCTACTCTTTCTTTAACCTACGTGCTAGATGGGGGTGGGTGGTCAACACCACGCCCCGGCCACTTTACCTCCGGGCAACACCCGGTACCCACTGTATAGGAGGCTGGGTGGGCCCCAGGGCCAGGCCAGGCCAGACAGGTGCAGAAAATCTTGCCCCCACTTGGATTCAATCCCCGGACTGTCCAGACCAAAGCAAGTTGCTATACCAACTATGCAATCTGGGCCCCTATATATATATATATACACATACAAACACAAACATACAGTGTATGTATACTAGAGCAGTAAACTGTATATCAACATATGCACATATATGCACCCGCAACTGAAGCCGCAGCACCCACTGTGTTTATTGTCTAGCTACAGGCCTGGAAGAAACGTATCGTTGGACACAGAAGACAATGTGGACTGAGTAACAGGAATTTATCCTTGAAAACAGAATAATCACTATCTGTGCAGTTGCTAATATCTTGGGAATTTCATTTGGATAAGTCCAGAGAACTCTGACTGACCAACAACCTGAAAAGTGAAGTTCAGGTGACTATTTTCTCCACCATGACAATGCATCTGCTCATTCTGCTTTGTCTGCACATGAATTTCTGGCTAAAACCGGAATGAGAGTTTCTGCACACTGGCCCCACACACCAATATTAGCGTGATGTGACGTACTTCTTTTCCCACAGATCAAGATGGCATTCAAGGGAAGGAGAGTTAATGATATCATGATGAAACAAGTAAAATCACAGGTTGTGACCACTGGGTTTTCAACAATGCACTTCGTGAAATGCTTCAGAGTGTGGCACAATTACTATACTCAGTGCATAGGGTAAAAGGATACTACTTCCAGGGGTTCAACAGTGATTAGAAGGTAAGTATTATTGTGGAGAAACAAGTCCAAAAACTATCTGACTGCAATACGTACATAAAAGGTTGGACACCAGGAAGGCAAGTTCCCAGAAAGGAAGTGGCCATGTGTTACACAGGCATGGCTTACTCTCAGTCAAGTTTACACACCCTTCACAAACGAGATGAGGCAAAAGACCTCCATGGGCGAATGACAAGTTTTATGTACCACAGTTTGTTGCCCCAGATATTGTAACACTCCATTAGCTACTGGGCTAATGAGTGGGTGGTGAGAGCAGGACATCAGAACACCTGAACAGCATTCCAGAAGGAACCACCTTACCTTGACACAAAATGTAAGAGTTCTGGCTGGTAAATTTTTCTGAGTGTGTGTAAGAACTGAGCTAAAATATTACCAGCAGACCACAAAAGAACTAATGATCCACAGACATACATTTAAAAAGTAAAATCTGCAGAAATAAGCTCCTGAACCTTGATTTAGAATTTAATTTAGAGTGGTATTTGAGACGTCAGTTGCCAACTTAACACTCAAAAAATATGCTACAGAGTTTCAACCACGTCACTGTATTTCCTATTACATGACAGAGAATGACAGAATGGCACAGTTCAGAATCCTCTTTTTATGATTTACACATTCAAAAACTATTTAAAAAAGCATAAACTTCAGAAAAATAAAATTGCTACCTGCTCCACACAGCAGCAAAATGACTTACCACTGGCCGTTTCCCCACTGCTGTTGTTCCGTTTTCGCATCATGATGACACGCCCATCACCCTCTCTTCTGCTCCATGGTGCACCATTAGTGCCCATTGAGATGGAACGATGAAATGTGCGACCTCTGCTTCCTTCACTCTCATTGTCACTCAAAGGGCCCTCTGACATTGGCTGAACAGATAAGAAGAGTGACAAAACACATTATACAAACTACTTACAATATACCAACTTCATTATACTTCAGAGGGAAAAAACTATAAATTTTAAAACTGTATCTTATAATAGGCTATGTACTGAATGATCTGGAGTACAATTCCTTACATGAGCAGGTAGATACAGAGTGCCATAAGAATTATTAATTATCAACTATTCATAAATTAACTTAATTACTTAACACAAGGAACAGTCTGCGCACATACCCTTAATCCTGATGAACTATAAGCGTGAATGTTCCCGTTGTAAGTTGCTTCCATCAGACTTTGTTGTGCTGTCTGCCTCCTGAATGTCTCCTCAAGGAACTGTTGGTCTTCATGCATTTCCTGCGAGGGATGAACACCCAGTGCCTGCAGACACTGAAATGGACCTGATGGTGGAAAAGGTCCAGCAGGATCTGGTGGGCTGTAATTTTCTGAGACTGATGGCATGTTGTTGATGGAGATACGCCTCTGCTGGTGAGGAGGAAACACTGAGCCCCCAGCACTAGCCAGGTCCAGAAGGAACATTGCATTGTTTTTCATGATTATATGTGTCTCCAATGGAGCTGTGCTAGTAGTTGGAGAGAGCATTCTGGATGCTGAAGATGGGCCAGGACCAGCTGACTTCTTCCTCCCTAGGCTGCCCTTCTTGCTGCTGCCAGACTTATCTCTCCCAGACACACCAACCTGCTTCTTGGAACGAAGATACTTCTCTCGGCACGTGTCACACACAAGATACCAGGAACTCCCTCCAACACCTCCATCTCCACAGTTCCCAGCCCAGCCCACACAGAAGTTACCGCCACTGTTGTACCCCTTTCCTCCTGCATGACCTCCACAGCCGGGATGGGCCTGACGCATGTGATACGTGACTGGGTGTGGGTACATATTCCCACACAACTCACACACTGTTTCTCTCTCTATTCCTCCCATTCCTCCTCCTAACATTGCAGCAGCACCTGCTAACCCACCAGCCATGTCCCCTAGCAGGTTGGCTCGTCCCATGGGCTTCCACTCTTTTTTCTTGCGACCAGCCTTCTTACTGCTGATTTCCTTATCAATAGCTCCCCGCTGCTCCCTACTCTCCTGAAGGTTCTTACTGCTCATGGCACCAACCACCTTGTCCACACTTAGCATTTTCTTGGCACATTTGGTTGGCACTGTGGGACTGGGCAGAACTTGCTGCATAATGGCTTGCAGACAGCTAGTACTCAGTTCCTCCCACAAGTACACTAAGGACTTAAGTGCTGGAGGTAGTACAGTTATGGTGTGGAAGGAAGTTTCAGGAAGAGAAGACAATTTTCCAACTGCATCTCCTGTTGCTGTCATACTGCCTCCACTCTCTTCCTTAATCACAGCCTCTGCATGCTGCTTCTTGGTTCTGTTCCGGTTTGCGTTAGCATTTGCTGCAGATCTTGTCAGGGTTTCCAGTGTTGATGGCTGAATGTGAAGGTAATTTCCTGCAGTACTAACTTCAACTGAGTGCCTCTGACGTGCTCGCTGTTCTTTTGTTAGTTCTGATCTCTTTGTATCTGCTGCTCCCCCACCCTCAGCACTTCCCACAGGCTGACGAGTCACAACGAGAGCCCCTTGTTTAGGCAAACTGGGATGGAACTTGAGAAAAGACGCACATGCCATGGCATCATGTACAACTCCTTCATGCCACAGAAATGCTGCAAAAATGGCTCTTAAACTTTCAGCAATAGATGGGCTTATAGCTTCCTTTACTGGCTCCTTTATGAGCGTAAAGCTACGATCGCGGCTGCAGCTGGGCTGCTGCGATGGTGCAGGTGACATGGCTCGCTTGCTGCTGCGACCCTTGCTACCCGTGCCACTCCGATCCTTGCGTCCCAGCTTTGGAGACAAACGTTCTTCCTTGTTTCCACTTGCCCCAATACTGAAATGGCCCTTCATGCTGGCAGCAACACATTCAGGACTTGTCTGTGTGCCAGTCTGGGTCACTGCCTTGGGACAACACCCCAATGGTTCCTGCATAAACAGGTTCATTATGTTGCAGTCATATGGCTTGAATACATATTTAATTAAGCTAACCAAAGTCACACTTGTACTGAATGCTTCTGGGTTCATAGGTGGATGCCAAATACCATATTAAAGTTTGCTGGGAGGTACTACTGTGTCATAGGGTGCATAGTTCCTGACATTTTAAAGGACCACAGTGCCCTTACCTTCAGAGCCAAACAGTCCAAGCAGAGTCTGCCTGATCCTGAAGTTTCAGGCAATAAAATCCTTTCTAACATGAGCAATCACTCACCAAATGCCAGTGCCACATCCAACAAGATCTGAATCATTAGCAACACCACTGTGAGGACTTCAAATCTAACAAGCAGACGCCAGTCCTGTGAAGGAGTATAATGCAAGTATCTTCACAGTACTGACCTACACAGTGTCATAACCACAAGATCAACACAAACATCTTCACCACCACAAAACTTCGTATTTCATGCAAGGCAAATTGCATTTCTTCCAAGTGGTTTAAGTAACTTTCATGTCTGTCAAACTCCACAAAGGTCTCACATACAAAAATGTAACACCCAATAGCCCAAAATCAAAACAAGTGCCTCAATCAGTAACTACCTGGACACTGTGCAATATGGAATGTACAATGACTATTTTGGAAGCTTCAGAACTACATTTGGCCCTCAAGTTGCAGTTACATTTGGAAAGTATGACGTAAGTGCTGATGAAGAGCCTAGGGTACAATGGAGGCAAAAATTACATCACTTGTAGAGACAGTAGAAGTGTTGGATTAGTTGGACAGAAAAATGCGCATTTCTGTTTGGACATTATTATGGTGGAAATAAATCCATGAATTGTTACATCAAGAAAAATGTAGACAAGCTCAGGGAAAATGCAAAGGTCAGTACTCCATGTAAAAGGCTGCTGGAAGAAGCTCTCACAGTTGTGGCTGCTGGCAGTTCCCCCAACTGCAGTACCAAACAACGAACACCCTCAAGTTCGCCTGTGAAGTTCCACAAGAATTCTCAGATTTACACCAGAAACTTCTCAACTGTCCCACTGCTGACTTAACTAAGAATGACCTCTTAACAGCTGGCAGTGCCCACTAAATACTTGACACCAAGGTGGAGAGGGTTCAGCTAACTACAAATCCTTTGATGGAAGGCCTCCAGATGGCAGATTACTCAATCATTTCTTTTGAGTCAACCATTTCACGGAAGAATGCCTGATATTTAGCACAACACCGAGGTTGGCATAACAAAATACCAAGAGGTTTACAGAAACATGCACATGAAGCCAAAGCAATTGAAGATAAGCTTTTTTTTCACTAAGTCTTCTGTTCCCTCTCTTCATGTCCATGCCATGTGACAACCAGATAACTTTTAGCCAGAAATGTTGATGACATTACAATAAACAACTCCACCACAGTTTTAATTTCTATTAACAACCAATTATACATACAGATTATAATATTGCGTATGTTTTTTACTTTCCTATAACATGTGAATATGTATTGTGTAGGAAGACTAAAAACACAGCCGATGAATAAAGCATACACAATTATGAACAACAGTGAAGGATTAGAGCCGCCTGTAAGAGAAGAGACAGTGCACATGATATAAGGAAGATACAAAACTTTCTAACCTGTGTGGCATGGAATAGCTGAGATGGTAAAGTGAGCCTGGGCTTACCTAGCCCCTCCTTCCCTTGGTGTGAAGTGGCTGAAAACCTCAGACTAACCACTGCCTTCCATCTCATGTACGGAGATTTACCTACACTGTGGTGCTTAGGCATGGTGGCAACTTTACCTTTACTTTTAGCAAGATCAAAAGTCCAAAAAAAGTCATTTTAAATGAAATGGTATGATCTAAAGTGAGGACACTAATTTTAAATACTTTATTCCTGGTATGTAAGACACACAATGGTTTAGAAGGAGCTTGTGAAATATTTTCAAATGAGTGGTGTATATGATACTCTGCAATGTTTAGGGCCAAATTTACGAGCGATAAGCATTTCATACAGCAGGAAATACAAAACATACATACTTCAGACATGGCAAGCAAAGAATACCCATTCTCTGATCTCAGTACCCTTTACATTTGATTCACATTCATATATGCCCCACAGACTAAATTCCACCTGCCAGCTGCCAGACTATTTACAGAGTGGTCAACACTGTACATAGGAAACAGTCACAGAAATCTAGCTAAACCCCAACTAAGGTAAAAGCTAAGCTAAAGGGTGCGGTATCACCTACTATGAAATAGCGACCAAACAGGTTGTGAAATTTGAGGTTCTCACAGTGGTGTTGATGAAGATCCAGTTCTTCTGGAATGTGATGCTGAAGATATGGTACTATGATCTCTTGAAACGTCTGAAACTACTCATCCACTGACACAGTAACACATCCCAGATGACTCGAATCTTCAGCATCCAAACAACAAAACAAAGTATGGTAATCACACGCAAACAGTGTGACAATCATCAGCTATATTACAAGGTAACCACATGATAAGTTTAACGCACTTGCTCATTTTTCCGAGGTGTGCCAGGTGTGCTGTTTGGACTTCCCTCAGAGCGCAACTGTAGAGAGCTGCTGCTGGGACTTGGCGAGAGGTCTCGAGTGTTGGCAGTTGTTGTGCACCCACTGGGAGACTGTGACAGGTCATGGGTGAGGCTGCTCACTACAGCGCTTGTGTCACTTTGTGTAGAGCCACGCCGGTGAGACACAGCACTGTGTTGTGAATCTACCATAGCACCTGATACTATTCAACAAATGTTAAATTATAAATAATATTTGTACATAAGTTTCTAGGTTTTCACACTGGTTGTTGTTCTAATAATGGTTGTCTTTTGGGTTTTCACAGAGTGCAGGGAACTGTTAATTTATGTAGTAATTAAAATATAAATACTTATAATTATATTTTAATTGCTACATAAAGATTATATGGCTTTACAATTTGTGACAGCACAAATTTAAAATACATATACATTTTATTTTCAGCTGTAAAACCATGTATTTAAATGCGTGAGGATGGACAGTATGACCGTAACATGTAACATGTATTGACAGTACTAATAAAATTTATTGTGGTTGACGGCAGCATGTACGTAAATTTTAATGTGATATACCAAAATGGGATAAATTTTAAAAAATAAAATGCATCAGTTATATATTGAGGTTTGAGGTAAAATGGCCAATCAGAACAATTGGGGAATCTTAACACCATCAGATTTAATGCAAATACTCATACAGACTATGGAATTATAAACACTTGGTTGAAAGGCAATTATGTTTCAATATATTTCGAAAAAACTCATCACATTCACTTGAAGACTAGGAACAGCCCATTTATTGACATGAAGATTGGTCTTGATAATAAATTACTCCCCAACACTTGACATAATGAATTTCTTTGTTTAAGTATTGATAGTATGTTATCATGGATAATACATACAAATAATCTAACAACTGAACTAAGCATTGCTTGCTATGTAATTAGATCCGTTATGAATTACATGTCTCATAAGACATATTATCGATTTATTGTTCCCTTTTTCATACTTTCATGAATTATGGAAAGATACACGGGGGAAATTCTTATCACAATATAAAAATTTTTATTATGCAAAAGAGAGTAAGTAGAATTATTATGTGTTGTGGGGATAGAGACTCTTGTACAAATTTATTTAAAAAACTGAAATTTTGCCACTAATGTCACAATAGACACTCTTCCAACTTATATTTGTAGCTAACAACTGAGAACATTTTTTGATAAATTCAGAAATTCAAAATATAAATATTAACATAGTTCTATCCTTTACTTACCTTTGGCAAATTTTGATATTTATCAAAGAGTAAATTCTTGTATTAAGATTTTCAACAGTCTTCCTTTTAACATTAATAAAACTTCTGATAATCCAGAGACATTTTAAAATGGCTTTAAAAAATTTTTATGTGTACTCCTTTTATTCATTAGATGAATATAATAATAGTAGTACTAGTAGTAGTAGTAATAGTAGTAGTAATAATAATAATTTTAGATTTTGTAAATTCTGTTTTAAGACTTCCCTCAATACTTTATGTACTTATTTATTAATATTTATTCAAGGTTTATATTTATTCAGTGTTATATTTAATGTTTGTTTAAGGCCTTGAAGGTCTATTAAATACTAGTAAATTTTATTGAATTTAAATACTAAGTAAATAAGTGTGAGACCAACTAGATGCAACAAATGGTGATTTATTGTTAATCAATATTATCTCAACATGTTTCAGGCATCTTTATGCCCATCGTCAGGAGA
>JGI20166J26741_11740029_pt1 | contig 21529 bp, 9 predicted proteins | sample TergutCu122P5_FD_26741 | JGI IMG/M metagenome (IMG submission 26741)
CTGGGCTGATGCTTGTCCTTGGGCGTCGTTGATGACTTGTGTTTTGCACGGCTTCTCTTCCTCCACGGAACTCTTTATGCCAGAATTTCACTTGTGTCTTCGATAGTGTTGATTCCCCATATTGTGCGCATAATCTACGCCAAATTTCATTGGGCCCAACGTTTTCATTGGTTAGGAACTTTATTACAACATGTTGTGCAACAGTAATTGGCACCTCTCTCTTGCCCATCTTGAATTCAACTAACTGAGGAGAAGGGAGAGTCTGACAGTGAGGTTAAGTGGGTCCCCACTCCCCACCACACCACCGCACAAGGTCAATAACACAATCGTGCTCATTCGCTGGTTGCAACTGACGGAGGTCGGTTTATGTTTGATCTACCCAATATATGATACATTATAATTCTCAACATGTTTCAAGCAGTACCTTGCTCATCTTCAGGAGGACAAATTGTATTATTACAGCCTCTGGTATCATCACTCTCTGTAAATGTCCATACAGTATGCTGGTTGAGAGCAGTCTGAGTCTGCTCTCAACCGGCATACTGTACCGCCGTTTACAGAGAGTGACAATACCAGAGGCTGTAATAATACAATTTGTCCTCCTGAGGATGAGCATGGTACTGCTTGAAACATGTTGAGGATTGTAATGTAACATATATATTATTATGGAATAAAGGAAGTGTGCATTCAGTTGGTAATTTGAAAAAAGTCTATTTTTCAGTGTGTTTATAAAAAATATTTAACAAAACACAAAATGTAATAATTTATTCTTCCATGCAATGTGCTATCTGTAATTAAATTTGCAATAACACATTTATCTGCAAGAAATGAAAGTCAAGTGAATTGTAGGTAAGTATGTATAGTCCTGTGGACCATACCTATCTACTGTTTACTATTTTCACAAAACAAATGTAAATTTAACATGTTGAAATGTGTACAGATAATGGACTCACAATATGCATCACAAAAATAAGTCTTTACTTTTGAACATTGTTCAGATTATGTACTGTTGCAATTTACACACTCATGTACTCAGAATACTCTCAATGCACTCACTTCTGTGACAGCTGATGGGGGCTGCTTTTCCTCACTTGAGTCACTAGTAGCATCAGATGCTTTGTTGCTGCTTAGCACATCCCCTATGCTTCCTTCCTGCTTATTTTCACTTGCAGCCAACTGCCTAAGCAAGGAAACGACACTGTCTCCTCCTTCCAAATCTTCTGAGTTCTCCATCTTGCCCAGTGGCACTGTTCTATAAAATTCATTATAACTTGTTTTGGAAATATTGAATAACAGTACTGAAATAAGGAAATAATGCATAACAGTACAGGCAGGTCTTATTTCATACCAGGGTTATACTGTTGAAAAATATTGCACAAACTGAACAAAAAATTCCCATATAAAACAGATTTCCTGGGGGTCAGGGGACTGACATCCTCATCCTATATAGTGTATGACTGTACCACTAATGGATATATGGACCTGTAGAGTATATTTATGCTGTATATAGAGTATATATACATTTGTATACAATATATTTATTAATTCACAATGCAATAAAAATGTATGAGACATCCATAGTGTTTGATACAGTTCATTCCGATAAGATTGTAGCAGGTAGTCTTGCTATACGAATGCTTTAGTTCCTGACTTAGCATGTTCTCCAGTTCCATCAACATTATCATGAACTGTACATATGCTACGTTGAGTGAATCTAACATTACAGCATATATCAACAATTCATTTACTCTTCTCACGTCGGCTTATTATGTCTAATTTCTCTTCAGTACTGATTGTCTTTCGCCAACTTTTCACTTGGTTTGCACTAGGTGATGTAGATTTACGTATCTCACCCATTTTGGGTAACAAATGACAATGCCGTTGCAGGTGGAACTACATCAGCCACATGCTTTTATCACCAACATATTCAGTCCTCACATGTCACTTATCATGTGACAGGGACATCACTCTCTGCTACCCTCCAACACAAGACATGTGGCTAGGGATTGTCAGCCAAAGCACATTAAACACAAAATTACTGCATAAATTAAAAAAGTGGTGTAAATTTTTTAAGTTGAAATAAAACAAAATTGCCTGCCTGTACTGATATAAACTACAATCTGTAAGATGTAGTGTGAAATTATTATGCAGGCGGTACTGAGTAGTCATATGTGCAAATGGATGAAACTGAATTCATCTCCAAAAGTAATCAATGGAATTTTATTAAATTCACTGGGTATCAACAATAAATGGGCCTTGTGAGTCCAGTACCAAGCCTGTTATACGTGAAACTGATATAAAATGCATAGTTTTTTCTCAGAAGTGGCATACCATACTACAAATTGTCTTATAACAGAAAATATAGCTGTCACAAACATTACAACCTTTATTTCAAATGTTTTTTGATGGTATACAAGTTTAGAATATGGCAAAAAACAATAATGTCCCTATGTAATGTTATACCTGTGCTGTTTATTAGCCTTGCAACAACAGGTTTCTATTTGCAGAAGGTTAACAAATTATGTAAAATTACAAAGAATGGTCATTTCTATTTACTTAAAGTTCTTCTGTATCATTCTGTGCAAAGGCTGACTGCATTGTCTCAATTTTTTTTCCCATATTCTTCAAGTTGTATCATCATTTATCATTATGTGGTGGTTTTACATAATCATAATATCCACCAGGAAGTTGAAAAATGATTGGCAATACCTGCCACAGATGTGTTTTGCATTTTACAAGGACAGAGTAACAGTCTGCAGATAACTGTACAGTATTCATGATATATCACCTGTGCAGAGTCCAGGCATCAGATTCTGCTGTCCGTTCTGTATAATTTTCTGGCAAATAACCATTACAGCCTGGAAAACATCATACATGTGTTCAGAATTACTTTGTACATATGTGAGAGATTTAATTAAGATTACAGTCTTACAGGATATGATTTTGCATAGCCCGGTACGTATAGACTACTGTTTTGGAGGAACCAATCTACCAGACTCAAGGTGTCACATCCCAGAAGACTGTAATCTTAATATTCAGTACAGTGAGAACCTCAGTTCTCAAAATGTAATGTTAAATTGTTCCAAACTGAAGAAGACTTCAAAGCTGAGGTCAAGCAATGGCTGCATCTAATGGATGCATCATTTTACCACTACAACTTTGACTCTCTGATCTACTAGTTTGTTAAGTGCCTCTACAGACAGAGCAACTATGTCCAGAAATAGACTGCATATGTGCCTACATCTGACCCATGAGTCAGTCACTGTAACTTGTTTACATTCCAAGTACAAAAATAGGGAACCTTACTTTTTGGCTTCCTTTGTATACTCTGACATTTTGAATTATTGAATGTTAAGGAAGATGGTAAAAACAGTGACGAGGATGGTACAGGGAGTTAACAGAAAATTGAAGTGCACAGTTTGTAAACCTCATACTGCTTTGTTATGTGCATTAAGTGCTGAGGCAGGTGGTACAGCTAGTCACAATTGAGGTATAAAGAATGTAAGTGAGCTATTTGTGAGTGACATACCTGTCAGCCATGATGTGCCTTCCACCCAACCATCAGGTGAAGAAGTAAGGGCTTCACTGCTCACAAAGATGTAGTCACCAATCCTGAGTTCTAATTCATCTGATTCTCTTGGCATACGTGAATACAACACCTTATGGACCTGCAAGCAAGAAGTTTGAGATACTGTGTGGTTTTCTCCATAATTACAAATCACATTTCATTATCTGCTAGTGGCTAAGTATGTTTCATTTTTCACTTCAGTTCATTCAGTTCTCACATTTGAAGCACACAATTTCTTTTTAGCCTCAGATGGCTATGGGACCTGATGCACAAGGCACTGCCTTCAGCCGAATTACACTTCCATTTTAAATACTGTGTTTTAGATAATCTGATGATTTTATCATTAAAATGCTTTTAAGATAAAAGGAATAGGCTTTTGTGAACACACTGATGAACTGTCATGTTCCACGAAATGGATTAATTCTTATTATCTGGTCAAGGAAGACCCTATAGCATGAATGAATGTGTTATTTTGTTAGAAGATTTGTTACATTTCACTAGGTATAATCAGATAGAAATAGATGAAGTTATGATGGCAGAATGGAATAGAAATATCCGAGGTCAAGCTTGATGTCTTGCCAGCAATTTATATCTAGTCAGTAACAAGAAGATCAAGAAATTGCATAATGAGGGGATTCAAAATTTGTATTCTTAAATATTATTAATGATCAAATCAAGAAGGACAAGGCAGGTGGAACGCATGGCATACATCTGGAAGTTTCCTAGAAAATTTGAGTCGGAAAATGTAAGGGGAAGGGATCACCTACGATTAGTTGGGAGGATAATATTAAAATGGATGTTGCACTTCTGTGAAAACAATAATGAATATCTCTGTTCCACAAATGTCAGGCTTGTTGACCAGCTCAGCATGTACCCATTTCTGGTGGACTGCTCCGTGTAGCTAGCTAAGTAGTTACATTTGACAAGGCATGATGCCTAGGCACAATGGCACTTCCACACTTATGTTCTTTCAGTATGATATTGAGAAGATTCATTAATTTTTATTTGTAATTAATATGGTACGTATATTTTTCATTATATTATAAGGGTAAGTTCTTAATCTTCATACTTGGTAGCTATTTGAATATTTTGCTGAAAAGAAGCTTTCACCTTCCTGAGATATGCTTCCATTAGCTTGGTTAATCTCAACTGTCTGCTGAGTATCATTTTAGTTAACTGTTTTCACAGTGTGTGGTGGTTTAACTAACCTGTTTAGAAGTGATTCTTGTATCTCGAGAGTACAGGCGGAGCTCCCAAGTGGCTGGTGCAGAGGAGTCTAGTTCCTCCACAAGTGTCTTCAGGGCAGTAAACTGTGCAGGCGCAAACTGGTATGCTAACGTCAGGTGAAGTGACTTGACATGAGGCTCTAGAGTTATAGCTACAATTCAGTAAGTACTGTGTAAGTATCATACAGGTCGTGTATCAGTCCAATCCATTATACAGTAAGATTCTGTTACTCCAGCACCCATCCTACTGGACATGTGTGGGATTTTCAGATGGTACCTCTACTGACGTATGTTCTTGCAGGTAATTTTTTGTTACTGCTCCTATACTTAGGCTGCATAACTAATCAGAACAGTATTCCATTTGGATGTCTCCTCATCCTGCTGGTTGAGGGTCATCAGAGTCCTGTGTTTTCTGGGTCTTTGTAGTTGAAGTGATGGAGTAGGAGATAGGTGGTTAGGAATGGTTCACATGCACACTCTTGGAGGTCTTCAGGAACATGTCTGTGAGGTCGGCCTGTTTGTTGATGAAACTTCTTTGTTCTACAAAGCAAAACTTATGCTCTTAGGACTACTTTGCTCAAGTGCTAGACTGTCGGGATTTTCAGATTATCTAATGATGGACTGAAGGAGTTTCGGAGTTGTAGTAGTGATCTGGGCAGTTGTGTACTTATTGACATGCTGTCATAATTTTCAAGAGCCTGGTCACAGAATTCAGCTGTGTTGCCCTTGTTTTGATATGAAAAGTGCTTTGAAATCAAGCATAGGAAAGAGCAGTGTGGTACACAGCACAATAGTGTATGACATGAGAGCCCATTGTGACTTAGGACATTGAAGTAAGTACTGTAACCTTAACATTGTATCCTGAAACATGCAATATGTACAAGTAAACAAGCACTCAAAACATGCTGAACATGGACACAGTATTCATGTAACTGGATGTTCCATTTCCATAGAAATGTAAGAAATGCAAAGAGTGGGGTTGTATCTTATGTTCCATGCTCCAATAGATCTTTGATTATAAGTAGTGAGGTCAGAAGGATGTACGAGGAACCAATGTACTGGCCAGTATTTGCCCAGGACAGAGAACCGCTTTCAGGATGGTTAATCTCAAAGTTTAAATTCAAACTAAGCATCTGCTGAATGCATATAGTGGTTCACTGTGAAAATAAAACCATCAAGTGAATATGAAAATATATGAATTTACTACATTATTATTGTTGTAAACCACCTACATGTTTCAGTCACCTTGTGTGGCCATCTTGAGGGTGGGGTTTTTTCTAAGGACATATTACAAAGACAACCAAGCCAATGTACAATTATAAAATATTAAGCTTCAAATATGTGATTCAAAATATATGTTACAATATAAAATACAGATAAATTATTGGTACTAAATTTTTGTGGTGATACGACACACACAGCACATGAACACTTCTGGGTGTGTGCCTGAGCTTCACCATATGTAAGGATGGTCAAATCAGGCAGCAGTGGCATGAATATGAGATATGAGACAATGGTACTGCAGTTGAAATCTTGAAGGGAAGAGACCACATTTGGTACCTAGGCCTATATGCGAGGATAATATTGGAATGAATCATGATTGCGTTAACTTTGCTCAGTTCAAGATGAACATGATCATGAACCTTTCAGTTGCACACAAGGTGAGGGATTTCTTGGTCAGTTGAGTGACAGTTGACTTCTCAAGAAGGATGCTGCCCCCTGCTTCATAGAGATGGTAAATAAATTAACATTGACAAATTACACTTATACAGTGAACCAATAAATGCATTCTGGTAAGCATATTTATTCCTTTAATGCACAGATATGGAACATATTGAGGCTGACAACATTAATCTCTTGATGTTTCCTCCTGAGTGCTGTATTTATTTCCTTGCAGCTTTTAGGTATGTTGTTAAATAACAGAATTGGTTCTGGATGGTGGACTTCAAGTTTTATAAGCAATTTTAACTAAAATCTATTGGCTCACTCTTTTGATATATGCATGAGTATTATTCAGTGAAGGATGGGAAGACTTGAACTCTCAAATTAGTGATAAGTACAATACAAACTGGGGGACTGGGGTGGCATAGTGGTTAAGGCGCTGCGCTACTAGTCAGGTGGTCCCGGGATCAATTCCCGGTGATGTCACTGGATTTTTCAGTGACGTATTCCTTCTGACTGTACCATGGCCCTGGGGTCGACTCAGTTCCTAGTGAAAATGAGTACCAGGAACATTTCCTGGGATAAAGGCAGCTGGAGTGTGGGGCTGATGACCTCACCACCTTCATGTGCAAAATGTCATGGAAATCTGGGAGCCTAAACCTCCTGGAACCCTCTGGGCCACACCAGGCCTGTGATGGGATCCCTTTACCTTTTACCATGTAAACTATGACATAATCCAGCAACATTCACTGATCCCTTCTTTATCCTTCTGAAGTCTGTCCCATGTAATGTAGTGCTGACAAACAGTGCAAATGGTACATATTTTATATTCATGCTGGTGCTGAGCCCTGTTCTTAACATACATGCCATCATGCACATTAAATTGTTTCTACAATGAAAAACACTGCATGATCTTAATTTCTTGTAGTGAATACAATCAAAGTATAATTACATATTCAAAACACTGGAATGTTCTAATCAGGGGGCTGTAAGGGAACAAGAAAAAGCTTAGCCATAAAATGGCATCTACAGCATAGAAATGATTTCATGCTTCTTACTAGTATCCAGGGAAAAGAGGAATAACAAACCTTACAACATATGTAATTAAATAATATACAAAGATGTTTTTTAAATCATTGAAATCTTACACTCCACAGTAAAATTATTTCTTTAATTCTGTAGTTTTCCTGTTTTCCCTTCAACACCAAGACTGTACTTTGGTATCCATTTTCCAGTCACATGAAAACACTGCAAACAAATCTAATGATGTAACTTGGAAATTTTATTCATGCTGCAGAACAACATTTATGGTGAGTCACATAGATTAGGGCAATCCTTTCTTACATTTGACTCCTCGAGGTACATATCTATCTGTCGCAGAAGCGCACCATGGGAAACAAGCAGAGAGGGCATCAAGATGTTCATAATTATCATTAATTACTGTAAAGGAATAACAAACACACTACTTCTAAATCTGTATTAAATTTTACTTTAAAGCAGTAAAATATGAGTAATCAAATTTGTGTCTGATGTTGGTTGTGTAACTGATTACAAGACTGATTCAGTTTGAATAAGCTGCACTGTACATTCATGATGTTAGCAAACTAAATTATTATTAACCAAAAACTTAGAGACTAGAATTAATGATTTTATATTGCGGTAATTACATTTCCTCAGCATCTAGTTATACTTCCACAAGTCCGTTTCTGGAATGCATGACCTCATACCAAATGTAGTGTTATTTCCTCCATGTCTCATGCAACAAGTGTACTGCTATGACTTTGTTTCCACAGACTTGTTTGTGAAATATTCCTGAATATGATGCAGTAGTGCTAAGCACTGTGCTGCAGTGCCTAGTAAACTGCCTAACTTGATGACACAGCAAGTATTGAAAAAATGGTATTGAGAAAATGAAGGGAAACTACTTGTAAGGAAACCTACCTCTATCCTTAAGCAGTCTTGTTCACCAAAATTGTCAAAAAACCATGCAAGGGATGTTTATCTGTAAGTTAAGAAATCATGTTTCAGATGGTGGATGTTGGGGATAGTGTGAGAGAACCGGACAGGAAAAATGACAGCATAAATGGTGGTGACCTATTTTAAGACATCTTTGCATTTTCCATTTTGTATGCAGATAACGATCACATTTTTTTTCCCATACTTTTTGAACTGCAGAAAACAGACTGACAGTAAAATGTGAACTAATACATGACATAAATTGCCATTTGAAAATCAGTTTTAACCATTCAAATATGGAGCACTTTTACATAAAAAATTACTTAATTTCATTTACTGAAAAGCCACAGATAATTAGTCCACCATGTTTGTTTCTTTGTTTTCTTGACATTACAACCCTTTTGGTTGTATTTTTCACAGCCCCGTAAAGGGCTTTAGCCTCCTCATTCCAGGTTTCTTGATCACACACGATGCGCCACAGTTGGCAGGATTCCTCTGGACGAATGATCAATCCGTTGCAGAGACCTCTACTTGACAACACACAACCCTCACAATAGATAAACATCCATGCCCCCGGTGGGATTCGAACCCACAATCTCAGCGGGCGAACAGCTGTAGACCTATGCCTTAGACCGCGCGGCCACTGGGACCGGCAATTAGTCTACCATATGTAACCATAATAGAAAATAGTCTTTTGCACAGAAAAATAATATTCAAAGGAAGATGAATTTGAATTCCTAAATCAGAACTCTCACTTCAACACTCAAAGTGTTAACTGGCAGATTTACATTTACACCAGCAGATGGCAACTGAATACAGAAAACTACCCTCTTGACACTACGTCTTCATGGTTAATAAGTGAACAGCATAAAAATGTTGATTTGGGAGTGGATTAAACAATGAATAGGGGGTATCTGAGAAAGTTGGAGTCAAGGTTCTGCCTATCCAAATACAAACCAGGCAACTCACCAACACATCAGATTCAGTCACTACCATCTACTAGTAGTTTAAGGTGCCTAATTGCTTCCTTCCATTTTTCTCCCACAACCCATGCACAAAAGTACCAGTAACCCTATCTGAAGACATTTACCAACTCACTTGCATTTGATACTTCTTTCACATATTGCATTGCTATCCTCTTAAGCAGATCTGCATTTTCTTCAGCAACAAAGAAACCCATAAAATTCTGTGAAATATAGGCTTCTAATCTCAGTGTCTCACATACATTCACACGCTGTAATTCAACAACATGCTTCAGTGTTCTGGCCAGCTGTTGGGCACAGTCATCAGGTGCCTGTGAAATAACAGTGTTTGTACATGTACATGCTTTCTTGCATAGGTCTAACTGTAAATATTTCAAGCCTACTTAAATTCTTGTTTGTGGGTACAGTTTAATGCTTCTAAACAATGGATCATTATTAACACAAGATAAGTCATGTAATAAAATGTGGATGGCAGGTCATAATTTTTAAATGTTTTTTTTAATATCAATTGACAATAGGAAGCAGTAGTTTCTCATCCATTTTAAATTATCATCTTAGCATTTTCCTGAATAGGTGACAAACATCCTAAACATCTTTAACAAAGCAGTACCACACTTCACTACTAGTGTCTTATGGACTTTAACGTGTTATGTACTTCATGTGCATATGTAAGAATATTTATAAGGAACGAGAAAATACATGTATTGGATGGAATAAATGGCCAGATACTAGTGTTCAGAATCCATCACACACATACTATGTAGAAGACAAGGAAGTTTTATTGCAAGCCTATAGTTTCTGGTCATTGAATTGTTCATATAAGATGTAATTTAAATTCAGAATGACAAACTAAAAGTGTACCACTTTTAATAGCTGTCACTCCACGTTTCCTGTTACAGATATCATGGGGGTGCTAATCTTGTTCCTAACTGACAGTGTGTCACATCAACAGCAAACTTTGTAGTAACGGTCAACATGACATTTCAGAGGCATGTAACTTTAAAATAAGCTTTACATAACTGTTTAGCCATTACCTTAAAGAATGAAACTAATGTGATATGAGGCATAAAGTTGTGAGCACCATTCCAACCACACTGAGACAAAGATCTTTGCCAAAATGCTTGCAATTGTTCTAGGAATGGACCAGTTGGGCATGCATACAAGATGTATTCACGAGGACAGTTGTCATCTAAAGTTGGGTCATTTACATGTGCTAATAACCAATCTGATGCAAGCATTACACCTCTGTTTCCTGTGGCGGCCAAGGCCTTCTCTCTGAAACAAATTTCGTTTGTTATTCCAGTGGAAGTAAGCCTTTTATTCAGAGCACTTTTAAATAAAACTCGATATGTTAATTTCATATTTCAGGAGGCCAAAATAACTGACACACAGCAAAATCGTGAATTTACGGTGTGGCTCTATTTTTATACATGCACACCAGTCACTACATACACTAAACCAAGCCTTAAATCTGCCTGCTTAGCAAAATAAAATTACACTTAACAACACCTTCGTACAATTTGAGTCTAAACCACTTAAGCATGTCAAATGTCAGCGTCCACGGAATAAACATGAAATTTACGAAATCCCGAACGAAAGGGTGGTTATGGGAAACTAGGTTAGGATTTTACTGTAAAGTACTTGGTGAAAGGTATCGACGGGGTATGTCGCAACGTATTAAGAAACGCTTACGCTCTGTGCTTAGGAAAGCCCATCTGCAACAATATCTGTAACGGAGATAAATGAGGTTTCGATAGTTTGGTTTGTGTGGGAATTTTACGAGGCGGAATAGTCGCCATGTTAATACTGGACAACTAATGAGATTACTACACGCTCTATATTCTTGAGAACAAAACAAAGAAATATCGTAAAATATTTACGACAGATATTTAAAACATACTTTATTGATGATATTAGTGAATTAATTTTTCTGTTAAAATTGTCATTTAATATATTAAGAAAGTGTGGATAAATTGATTTCTATGTGTACTTCCGACAGGTTAGTTGCAATTTTGGTACCGGTTTGAAATGGCGGGTGTGTTATTTGAAGATATTTTTAATGTGAAGGATATTGATCCAGAAGGAAAGAAATTTGACAGAGGTGAGTACAGGCGTTCATATTTTAAAAATAAATATTTTTGTGTGTGTATGTTGAAGTATATTGCCACTTACTTTCATTTTACTGGTACATAACCGTAGCTAGTCACATGGCCACACGAAGTTAAGTAAGCATGGGTTTAAGTTAGGTTGGAATGAATGTAGTCGGTTAGTCGCTTAAAACGGCAACTATCGGAATTCACTTTAACAGAAGGATTTGCTGTTAAGGGGGTTTATAAAAGCACTTCCTTGTTATAGCCATTGACAAGCTCTATAATAAAGCTGTATGCATCTTGGAGTGTTGATATTGTGATGTCCGACTAATTTGAGAGTGTAATAGGTCTGTTTAAATAATTTTCCTAAACTTCACTGCAATTTACAATGCTTGTTAAATGTAGAAGTAAGTGTAGTCTGATGTGAGTGACGTTTAATTTTATGTGAAAAGTGGTGATGTTGTTACCAATATGAGATTCATGAGATACACTTGTATGGGGACAATCCTAAATTTGGGAATTTAAGAGATTTGTCACTCCTTCAGATCTGTGATGAGTGCACATACACCTTTTTTAGAGTCCTGTGATAGTATTGTTCTTTCAGTGCCAGTGTGCGTTTATCATAACATACAAGGCAGAGGCCACTGTTACAATGGGCAGGACTGTCAGAAGATTCTGGTTGCTGGTGATGTTTATACGAAATGTCAGAAACAGATGTAAATGCATTCACTTGCATTTTTATGGCCACTATAATTGTTGGAATTGAGCACAGAAACGTGGAGTGATGATTTTATAATGCGTATTGATACATTTTTTGCCTCTTCAAACATAATAAAGTGACATAGGGTGTCTGTAGGTAATTAGGGGTCATATTATGTGCCCTTGACACATACATAATATTCGTGCCGCTCTCTTAACTTAAATAATTATTGCTATTGTATTCCAAATGTTTGGTTCTCATTTCAAAAATCATTAAAGTGGTTAAGTTCCAACATGCAGTGGTCGCACTGTCCACTCATGTTCCACTGACAGGCTTTTTGAGAAACAAGACTGCAAAAGTGTACTGTGGTTTGAGCATACATAATTGCCAAATTAATTAATTATTTGCAGTTTTAAATATCTAAGTGGCCATGACATTTACTTATTTATTTAAATGCAAGTTTATTATTGCATATCTGAGAAAAATTAAGTATTAGTTATACTCATGTATAACTGGGTGTTAATTTGCATAAATGTCGACCAAAATTAATCTTGCTTGACAATTTTTATTGTTAACCCCAAAATACCAAACTTCATTACAATATGGTAGTTGTTCTTGTGCTGAAATCTACAAGGTAGCAGGCATTCATAATTTTCTGTGTTATGCATTTATTTTACATAGCTTTTGCAAATGGCAATGAAAAGGAAGCGGGTTCCTTGTTTGGGTATTTCTGCTGTATCTTAGTTACACAAGGAAACACATGTGTAGTTAACTGGAACTGTTAGGTGATGTTGGGAGACATTACATTTGTCTGAAACTGAAGGTCTTTATTCCCGGTGAAACTGTGTTGTATCATTCAGAAATAAGGGGATTCAACTTTTGATCTGCTGACGTGTGTTTTTGTCATTTGGAGCCAGTGCGCCAAAGAAATGCACAGTATTAATTATGTAATGTGATCGTGCACAAACCCTGTACATAATATTGGCTCAGAAAGTCAGTTTTTTGTGTAACTTCTTTAAACTCTAGCATAGTGTATTTTTTTGAGTAGCATTTTGCATAAATTTCTTGTTATGCCTGATTGTCAGTTTTCAGTTCTTCACTGTATCTTACAGAAGATTTTTCAGCAATGAAAAGTTTTGTTGTCAAAATTTGTAATGTTTGTATTATGGCAAAACAAAATGTATTTTTAATTTAATTTTTATGTTAGTCTAATTATTTGTTATTCGTGATTGTAGTTTTAGATCTGGTACCACAGTGTTACCTCACTTATTTCATTTAGAATTCAGCTGGTATATTAACTTGTGACTTTAAGTAATATAAAATTCAGAGCAAAATAACAAGTCAGTATGCAGTAATTCACCACAATATTACTGGAAGTTGGAAAAATGGGTAATATTCTTAAATGACTTCTATTTTCAGTTTTCTAGTTTATGTGATTATGATTATTGCTCGTTTCTTGTCGCTTTTCAGTACTTCTGCCAGTACCTATTTTGATGTGATTCAGTAACAGCAACTCTCTTGAATTTTCAGAAATGTGTAAGTGCATCTCACTATGTACAGATTGCCCCATTTCAAAACGTACCAAAGTTATAAACACTGTATTTCATGTCTCACTGAACATGGAAGATAAGTGAGTGTTCACAAATGCTGGGTATGTTCCTGGTTGGCTATGTTTTCATGTTTCCTTTTGATTATGTCTCAAGAGACATATGTAAGGGTTACCACCAAGATGTTACCTCTAGCATTTTCAGTGTTTACTTTCAGCTACTTCTTCTTGGATTTACTTTAAGAACACATACAAAGTAGGTCAGGAGATGTTAGATTTGGGAGTCTAGGTGGCCACAATCTGTTAAAAGTGATTCTGTCTCCATAAAATGCTTTATCACGTCCAATTTTGATCTTGCCAAGTGACATGCAGCGGTCCTGCTGAATTCAACAGTTTCTTTATGTGATGTCGCATTATGGAGGATAACTGATTAATTATGGAGTCAGGTAGTTCAGCAGTCATATATAGTGTTGTATAGTATGCTGTCTTCTTTTGGAGTGTGGTTTCAGTGGGATGCTTTGTGTAATTGTTGCAAAATATATGTGCTTAAACTGTCATTCAGGTTTTTTTTATTTGTAATTAGAATCTAAATTTATTAGGGATCCTCATTGCTAATGGAATGAGAATTGCAGGACGTCACATGTTGTGAAGGTCCATTGTCCCACATATTTGGTAAAGAGTATGAGCATACTAGCTGGAAGAAAGATGCTGCACCAAAACTGACAAGGCTTACTGCTATCCACACAAATTTCACTACCAACTATTTGCGCAGGGTTTTTGTATTTATCATACTAAACTGCCACATGTCCAACTAGTTAGTGGCATAATTTGTGTGTATTAGACTAGCATGGAAGGTGTACAACATCAAATATTATTGTTATCCTTTAGTTAGGGGAGGACACCTCAATTTTTAACTCCTGTCATTGATATGTTGGTAATAATAATATTGTATTGGCATTCTTATTACATGAGTGCTATATAGATTCATAACCCTTTTTAGTGTTTCACTTTGACGGTGGGATTGGAAATTATATTGATTTTGTGCAGTGCTAAGTGTACTGAAATAAATTTGGGTTTATTCCTTTCCATTATTTTTTAAAATTAACATTACTGAACATATTATTTTGTATGTTCTTTTGTGGGCATTGTTATTGAAATAATATCTATTGCATACAAGTCTCCACATTGGTAGAACTGTAGAAATCATTATATTTGTTGTATTCTGAGTATTACTGAAGCAGAATGTTTTGCATATTACTTCTATGCATTTGATATTTGGGGCCTGATGTCAGTGAAAAGCTGAAATATGTAGCAGTACTTTAATTGTCCATCAATAAACACAACAAATATCATAAAAGTGACACTATTTAGTTGGTAACAGGGCGACATGTTTTGGCTATTTTTTAGCCATCTTCAGGCCCAATAAGGAACCAGAGTTCAGGTAAATAAAATGTGCACCTAATTGGATCCCATTATGTTTACAAAATAATTAATAGTTTAATATACTAAAATGCTGTAAAATTATGGCCCAATTAAGTGTATCTATCATGCAAAGTTTCTGACATGTCACCATTAAGTATGTAATATTGGAATTATATACACATTAAACAAAGTCGTTCATTCTAGAACTTGGTCAGATATGTAGCCCTCGTTGTTGTTGTTGTCATCGTCGTTGTGTAATACATTACACACAACACACAACAGTACGCGACAAGTGTAAGACTTATTACCAAGATCCGGAATGAGCATCTCTGTTACCCTGCATGGAATTTATGATTATGTTGAATGAATTAACTTAAACAGCATAGGCCAGCACCTAATGCATCTGATGTAGCTCACAGAAGTGTTTTCCCCTGGGTATATTAAAAATTCTGTAGGAATGTGCAAGCAGATTGTCTTTTTTAACTGTTACAAAGAAAACTCAAAGGTTACTGCATTTTCTGGCCTTGATATTTCGGTTCTGACTGTTTCAAATTCATTAATTTTGTGTTTCAGATATTTCTTTGCTTTGTTCCTGAATATACTGCTGTTATCACAACTTGTATTTTGCATAGCATTTACATTAATTTGACTTGTATTTTTGCAACCACAGCAGTTTAGCCTTTTCTTTTGATCCAATGCTTATTTAAACCGTTATCACAAAATTTCAAGAATGGACTTAGAATTTCTCTAGTATGGAACCTACCTCAAAAGTTTGCTCGCATGTCATGTTGGTGTTATTAATGATAGCAAACGTAAAGTACGACGGTGGGATCGCCTCTTGTCACACGTTATTTCTGCTAAGTTGATCAGAATCTGCCAGTTAGTAAAAGGTTTCAGTACTTTCCTTTGGTGTAGTGTACTTCGGGCTTAACCGTATTATTTTACTGTACTGTCCAGAGAAGTGTTCATTTGTTATTACTCTTTCAGTTTCAAGTATTTTAAATAGTGTACATCCATGATTTGGGCAATTGGCCATGCAAAATCTCTTAGCCATATTTTTGCGAAATTTATTGTGTTTTTGTGTCCAGTTACTGGGCTGCCAGAACCAAGAGGAATGACTGTTGCAGCTCACCATGTCATGTTTGACAAGTTTTTAAGTTAGATTTCTTTGATCCTGTTATGCTCGGGACTTCAGTAGGATATGGACGTTGGCGGCACCATGTTAAGAAACTGGGAATTAATACACGAAAGTTGCTCGGGCATTTTTCCGTAGGTGATTAAGGATTATGGAATTATATACAGACAAATCTGGTATGTCGGAAATTAGGTGTTTCATAAGAATACATGCAGGTCCGTGCCATTGCCCTGGCAGTTATTTGCCGGCTTTCAGACTGCGGACGTACGGGTTCAATCGCGTGCCAGTCCATGTGGCCACTTGGGCGTTTGTGGTGGACGAAATGGTGCTGAAACATGTTTCTTCCCCCCCTCTTCCCCGAGTGCTTAAGTTTTACCTTGTCATAATCATTCAGCTAGTGCCCGATGCTAATTCATTCATCGCCGATGCTATATGTTTAATCTCAGCCCTTGATAGCGTCGTTAAATAATAACACACTATGAAAAAAGAATGCGTACAAAATTCAGGAGACAGTAATCCCTTTCCATGAGACTGTAACACGAGGGCACGAGTAGACAAATTCGAAAAGTTGTTCAACCTATAGGCTTACTGCGTTTATAGTTTTGTGCTTTGTCACCTCAAAATTGCGCTAGACGCCCGTACTCTGTCGGTTTGCTGTTTGGAACGGTGTTAATATTCTGTGTTGGGAGTGCCAGAACTTCATATGAAGAGGTCAGGCATTTGCATCACGACATTCGATTCCATGACTCGTTACAGTTCCACCCCCACCTTCAGAAGACAGGTGTGCGTGAGAAGCGTTCTGCTGTCTTCCTTTTTAATTCGTAACTTCCTTGTAACGCTTCCGGCAATTTCGGTCTGCGATGAGTCGCGTTCCTGAAACTGGAGCGTATGTGCCACGTCCAAGAGCTCAGCGGTTCGAATACCTTTGCAAGTTAAAGGTGGGTACACACTTGTAACGTTACCGCGTACCGTAACGCCGTAACGTTGCAACTTTCATCCCGTGCCCACGGCGTAACAGTATCCTGCGAGCGTTACGCATTGGGGTTCCCAGTTTGTTACGGGAGCCCGAGCGATGTGTTTGCAGCTAGAAGCGGACGGTGTTGACGTGTCACGTTGCCCGTCCACAACTGCTCAGGCCGTAACCGTATCATCCCTTTGATGCGACGGCCAAACACCGACAGCACACCGAACAAGCCCGTAAAGTAACCGCGTAACCAACTTTTGATACGTTACGTGGTCACAAGTCCCGTCCACACTGTCACGATATGGTGTTAAGTTACGCGGTAACGTTACAAGTGTGTACCTTCCTTAATCTGGTGGTCTCGTGATGCCTGGCCCCCTCTAGAAGAGAATTAGCGGATCTTAAGGTGAAGTTGATAGTGTGGTTAATAAAATATTCGCTGTCGTCATGTTTGCAATGTCTAGGCAAAATAATGTTCATATTTAATTCGCATATATATTTTTGTTCCTCGTAGCTTACGTTCAGCTTCTAGTGGTTAAGTACTTAACGAAACCTAGGAAGGTATAGGACAGAGAGGTGAAATGACACACGTTACTATTTCCTTTTCTTCCAAGTTGCAAGAAAGTCTGTGAACAACGAATGTGAAGGGAGTTGTCGTCTTGTGTAAAAAAGGAAATCCTGGAACATAAATCGAACATGTAGCTTCTCCAAAAAGAAGACACAAATATATTCGCGTTGTTGACAAGAAAAGTAACCTCTTAGACAAGAACATGAATGCTTCAAATTATGAGGCGAATCTCCGCTGGTAAAAGGAATGCTATAGACCACTATAGATGTCCAGTTTGTCAGAGGTCTGAGTGTCGTAGTGCCGAGTGTCCTCGCGTTTGGTCATATTGCTGAGAACCGGTTAATTTAAGCTATGTTCATAATAGAAGATTGATGGTTCATGCTCCAGGAATTCACGGGGCAGATTACAGCAAAAATTCTGTCCAGCCTCCGGCGATGTTCATATATTATTAATTATACGCCTTTTTATAAATATTTACTTCTTAATGTAGCTATAGTGTAGAGCAAGTACGGTAATCGCAAAGAATAAGTATGAAATAAACGTCGAGACTTTGATGGGAATGCAAATTTTTTGGACGTTCATCTTCGTTAACAGGATGCACCTGGTGCATGTGTGGAGTCCGATTGCAATCTTAAGGCACCTGTGCGCGCTGGTAGCGTGTTTACAGCATGCCGTACAGAACGAGTGGCAGAGGGTGGGAGCGAGTATGACTACAGAAGTGTCACCTCTTCGCCTAAAAGCATTGGTCTGCTTTCTTATTTCAGTACATCATTTTTATTCTGTTTACTGCCTCTCCTGACATGCACTGCCGCACAGTATATTCTGTCTCACGCCCCTGACTACGGATAAGTTTGTGGTTTCCTACCTTGGACAGTACCATAGCCTAGTACCAGTATTGTATGGAGAAGAGAGTTTTTATTCAGCACGTACCGGGCAACAAGGAACTATGTGAGTACTTTAACTTCCCGTAACCACGTGACTCGGGCACAGAGGGCCCGTTAAATAAGGCCTAGGCGCATCGGGGCCCTTAGGCCCCGTACCCAAGTGTTATCAAACCACGTGACTCGACTCACATCTAGGTACCACTGGCGGATGAGTTAAGTAGCGACGACTCATCAGTTCTTCACACAGTGCCGTGAGACTGCGATGGAACTCTACGAGACTAGATTGTATTTGAAACAAGAAGATCGAGCACATTCCTGCCCATGTAGTCAAACTTGGTCTCTTGCCTGAAGCAAGATGCAGATATTGAGAGGGTTTGAGAACTGGGTGTTGAGAGGAATATTTGGACCGAAGAGGCAAATGTATGCTTGTCATGTAGTCTACTGCATCTGCAACAGGGATGGAACAAACTCAGATTTCGTTTATTGCGTGCATTTAACACGAGTGACTGAACCGCAAAGCAGAACGGGGCACATCAACTTGTGTTGTTTGTTGAGGATGATAATTCTTAGTTTATGGGGCAGAAACATAAATGGGTGTACCATAAAGAGAGACCTTTGAAGCTCTGCTACACGCTAGTACAGACTGAGTACCAAAGCCGGATAGCTGTTTCCCTGTACTTAACCAGCTAGCGTTTCCAAACTTCTACGAAGTCCCTTTCCCCGACTTCTTGCAGCCATCCGCCTCCAGTACTCACGTGGTTAGTCTAGAAGGAAAAGAGCAAATAAACCGATCAATATCCATGTCTTGTTACCAAATTGTAGGACAGGATCATAATGTGGAGCCAAAATGTGCCAAAGCTTAAATATCAGGGGAACAGAATAAGGAATACAGTTATGTGCTCACACAGAAGACTTAAAGCTGTTTAAATTCGGGGGTATTCTTGATAACGTTCAGTTAAACTTTGGCCTTCCCTTCAGTTGTGTTAAAGCGCACAGATTAACTTACAAAGAGAAAAGAGATTAGTTTGTATGGATATGAAGATTAGTCTTTCGCGTTACGGGAAGAAAATGTTATAAATGGAGGGCGTTTGAGAACAGGGCTGCAAGGGGGAGGAAGTAACGGGACCTTGGAGAAAGTTGCGTAATTCGGAGCTTGATAATTCATATTTACCAATAATAATAATAATAATAATAATAATAATAATAATAATAATAATAATAATAAGTAAAAAAATTAACATTTTTCTCGTTAGAAATTACAGGCCGATTTTTCTTTTAAGTAACTTTTCCAGAGGTTTTGAACCAACTAAAACTGTAAGAAACGCACTAAATTAACCCATTCTGAAAGAAGTCCTTTATGTCTAGTCATATCCTAGTCTCTGTCATATAAATGTACCAACACCGAAATAAATTCGCATTGCGAAATTCAACCACCGAAATGCCCCAGATATTTCGTCCGAAGTGTGTAAGTTGAATTAGTCAGAATGCCGAGTTTGGATTCCAGTCACACAATGTAAAGCACACAGCTTTAGACCCACTTGATAACAGACGGTTTTACCTGTGATATGTTGATCAGCTCGTATGTCGGGCTCTTTGTGACATCGAAAGGATACCATGTTTCCAATGTTTCCATATGTGAATGGACGGTCGTCACTTATGGTAAAGCGAATTGTTATTTGAGCAAAATTAAAAGCAGTGACGGTTGTAGTTATAATAGTTTTGAATTTCTGGATGCGTGGAATCCAGGAGGCCATTGTCAGGGATCCAGTGACAGGGTCTGTTGTGGGCAGATCTTCCCAGATGAATGCATCCGTGAGCCGCAACATCCGAACCATAGCACCCCTTCGGAACCTGATCAACAGCACAAGTCAAAGGGTGTTTTAATGGCATTACAATAAAATATTTATTCTAATGTGGAGATTTATTTAAACTTTTAAATCCACGCGTTGCCAAACTCGAACGATCGTAGAAACACGCCACTAGAAATTCATTTCTTGTACTCATGAAAGAAGGAAATTTAGAGCATTCAACAAATATGCTGCAAAATCAGTTTTTCGCTTTCCACAAGGAAATTTACTTCAAAATTTTAATATTTCTTGTTCAAACACTACACACGATTTTTATAAACCATGTACTAAATTTAAATAGCCACTCCGGTCAGGTAAATTGTACGTAATAAATAATACATTATTATAAGTAGTGGACCTAAACGGTCACTGCACCAAAATAGGCATAAATCGCGTATTGCACAGTAGAACTTCACATATTTAACCTTCCTCTACCAATAATAACGCACTTAACTGGACGAATTATACAAAATTTCGTAAATATGTTCGGTATAATATGCTACAAATTTGATAAATATTTTAGAGTTTGAACGTAATTTAAAATTTGTAAATATACATGCAGTTTCACCCCTAATATATCGCTACCTGAAATAAGTTAAGAGTACAACTTTCGCATACAAACACAGTAAAGGCCATTGCCATATCCAGCATGTGATCCCAGTCTTCTAAATGCTGGTAAATATCCATAAACATGGCGATAATCGTCATGTAAAAACACACATGACAAAGAAAACTATACACACGATATAAATTTGACACAGCTGCATAAAATAACGGAACGTCTCCTATGTCGAGGGGGTGCTGATAAGTCCTTAGCCCGACCCAGTTCCCGATGTCGTAGGACGGAATCGATATTGTCGTTGGAAAGAGGAGTCTGTTCATGTGCCGGATTGAAAGTCTTTGCTTGTTACAGAGGCTGAAAGGAAGCATGTCAGGCGATGCGCACGATTGCAACATCGAGAAGCAAGCTGTCATCAAGTC
>JGI20166J26741_11741140_pt1 | contig 21505 bp, 18 predicted proteins | sample TergutCu122P5_FD_26741 | JGI IMG/M metagenome (IMG submission 26741)
TATTTCTTTGTTTGTTTGCACTACAAAGATACAACATGGGGGTGAAACCGTAGAGGTAGTAACCCCTTTTATGAAATTTTTATCCGGTCAGTAGTGATTATATATATTAAAATGAAGAGTAAGATAAACGAAAAATAATGCAATGTATAGATGCCATGGTCGAAATAAAGCCATTTTTTCTTACTGTGAAACAACCACAACCAAAAAGCGAAAATGGGCATGTATAAGAAAATTGCTTTGGGGAAATTATGAATAACCGATTCCATCACTTTATCCTGAAGATTATCCATTTGATTCATAGTCAATAACTTTTTAACAGTTGCGGTCTCTAATAGATTTAATTTTTTTTCTTGGGGAAGCGTTTGTTGAATGGAATCCAACTCTTCTATACTCTTTATATTTTTCAATCCGAATACGGAAAAGCCCTCATCCTTATTGAAAAAAGCTCCGTTCTTATTGTTTGTGATTTTTATTGAGTCTTGTCCATTGATTTTGAATATTAGAGTGTCTTGACTATTATTTTCCGCAGAATGTTTTTTCGGAGAGGCATTAAAATCAGGAAGAATAGAAGGAAAAACGAACGCAACACAACTTATAAATATAAACAATTGCACCGGATTAACTTGGCTTTTCCGCTTTCCCGCAAGATATTCCTTCGTTAGTTTAGCCGGAGAAAACAGCAAAGATTTGAGGTTTTTCCAAAACATACCGTCATAATGAACAAAATCTTCAAAAAAATGAACAAACAAATAATGAAACCGGCGGCGGGTTTCCACATTTTCCTGTCCGCAGTTGGGGCAAAATCTTTCGGCTACAAAATGGCCGCAATTCTGGCAGCGTTTGTCTTTTCTGATTTTTGAGTGGCTCATTGGAGTGAATTTATTTGCAAAAATAGTTATTTTGTTAAATATTTTATTACTTTTTCATGAAAAATTTGTACCTTTGCATAGGAACTTTGTTTTTTTAAACTCAAATTCAAAAATAATGAATACTATTTCGGTAACTGTTGAACAAACTAATCAAGCGCTCCTGTTGGCAGAATGGTTAAAAAATATTCGCTTTGTACAAAAAGTTACTATTGATATTGACAAGCCGGTAAAGGGAAATGCTGAAGCTGTGCAGAAAGTATTAAATTCTCTCAAATCAAAGCGCTTATTTAACGACATAACTGACCCTGTTGCTTATCAAAGGCAGATTAGAAATGAATGGATATAAATTTTTGTTAATTTGAATTTTATTATGTCTAAAAAAGACCTATCCTACAAAGAAGCCTATTCCCGCTTGGAAAAAATCCAAGCGTTGATTGAAAGCAATCAATTGGATGTGGATGATTTAAGTGAAAAGTTGAAAGAAGCTTCCTCTTTGTTGAAGATTTGCAAAGATAAACTTTTCCTTGCCGACGAAGAAACCAAAAAGATTCTGGAAGAAATCGAATGAATAGCGGGGCTAAATATGTGATTATCGTTGCCGGAGGAAAAGGACAGCGGATGGGCGGAGATATTCCCAAGCAGTTTATGCTTTTAGATAACCGCCCAGTGTTGATGCACACAATTAAGGCTTATTACGATTACGATCCGGAAATCCGCATTGTTCTTGCTTTACCTTATGAACAAATTACTTATTGGGAAAAACTTTGCGCCGGTTATGGCTTTTCTATTCCTCACCAGCTTGTTTCCGGCGGAGAAACCCGTTTTCATTCTGTTAAAAACGGTTTATCATTGATAGAAAAACAATTAAATAAAAAAGCAAATGCTTTAATCGGCGTCCACGACGGCGTTCGCCCTTTAGTTGATACAGAATTAATCGCTCGAGTTTACGAACAAGCAGATTTGAAAGGCGCCGCCTATCCCGTCATTCCGGTAATTGATTCCATTCGAAAACTCACAGACGATTTCAATACCGCCGTGCACCCCGCACCCTGTACCGTGTACCCTTTTTCCGTTCCTGTCGACCGCTCCCAATACTTTCTGGTACAAACGCCGCAAGTTTTCGAGGCAAATATGATTAAGGATGCCTACAAACAGGAATACACTCCTGATTTTACCGATGATGTATCTGTTGTAGAAGCTTCGGGAGTATGTTGTGTGGCGATGGTTGAAGGAAGCCGGGAAAACATTAAAATAACGACTCCTGTCGATTTAATTATTGCTCAGGCTTTGATGAAAAGAATATGAAAATAAACACGAAGATGCGAAGAGGGTGTATTTGTGTCTTTGTGTTCAAAACTATTTTCTTGTAAAATGCAAGATTTAAGCGCTCAAAATATTATGTACTTGCCGGGAATCGGACCTCGAAAAGCCGATATCCTCAAAAAAGAAATCAATGTTTCTTCATGGGAAGATATTTTGTATTATTTTCCGTATAAATATATCGACCGGAGTAAAATTTTCAAAATCAGGGAAATAGACGGAAATATGCCATTTATCCAACTGAAAGGGAAAATTCTCCATTACGATGCGGTCGGCGAAGGTCATAAACGCCGCTTGACCGCTGTTTTTTACGATGATACCGGTTCGATTGATTTGGTCTGGTTTCAAAACATCAAATCCATTCAAAATGCGTATAAACCGGAAACGGAATATATTTTATTCGGGAAACCGACGATTTTCAACGGCCGGATGAATATCGCCCACCCCGAATTGGAAACGGAAGATAAATTCTTTAACGGTGCAGTAGGCGTTCAGGGACAATACAATACGACAGAAAAAATGAAGAATGCTTTTTTGCATTCGCGGGTTATTCAGCGCATTATCACAGCTGTTCTCGAAAATCTGAAAGAACCGATTCCCGAAACGCTTTCCGAAGAAATTATCCAAAGAGCAGGCGTGGTTTCCTTGGACGAAGCAATCCACAATATTCATTTTCCCGCGTCGCCGGGCGCTTTACGCAAAGCGCAATTTCGTCTGAAATTTGAAGAACTGTTTTACCTGCAACTCAATATTTTGCAAGTTACGAAATACCGCGAGAAACGTTTGGGCGGCTTTCGGTTTTCAGTTGTAGGAGACTTCTTCAATAATTTCTATAATCGAAATTTACCGTTTGAATTGACCGGAGCGCAAAAACGAGTAGTCAGAGAAATTCGCCGCGATATGAACAGCGGAAGGCAAATGAACCGCTTGTTACAGGGAGATGTGGGAAGCGGAAAAACTTTAGTTGCCCTGCTTACCATCTTGATTGCTATGGACAACGGTTTTCAGGCTGCATTAATGGCTCCGACGGAAATACTTGCCAATCAACATTTTGAAACCATATCTCGCTTAGTGGAGGGTCTGGGGATTAATGTCCGTTTGCTGACCGGTTCTACCAAGAAAAAAGAACGGGAAGAAATCCTTCCTGCTGTCGAAAACGGCGAAGTTCATTTACTTATCGGCACGCATGCTTTGATTGAAGACACCGTTGTTTTTTCCAATCTGGGCTTGGTGATAGTTGATGAACAGCATCGTTTCGGAGTAGCCCAACGTGCAAAACTCTGGGACAAAAACACGGTTCCTCCGCATGTTTTGGTAATGACCGCAACCCCGATACCACGTACTTTGGCAATGACTTTTTACGGCGATTTGGACGTTTCGGTTATTGATGAACTTCCTCCGGGACGAAAACCGGTTAAAACCATTCATATTTACAGCGCCAAACGGAACAAGCTCTATCATTCCGTCTGCCGGCAATTGCAGGAAGGACGTCAGGTTTACATTGTTTATCCTTTGATTGAAGAGAGTGAAACCATGGATTTGAAGAATCTGACCGAAGGTTTTGAAACCACTAAAGAGATTTTTCCAGAATATCACGTGTCGATGGTTCATGGAAAATTGAAGGCTTCGGAGAAAGACGCCGAAATGCAAAAGTTTGTTGCTGGAGAAACTCAAATCATGGTGGCGACCACAGTTATCGAAGTCGGCGTGAATATCCCCAATGCTTCAGTGATGATTATCGAAAATGCTGAACGTTTCGGACTTTCACAATTGCACCAGTTACGGGGAAGAGTTGGACGAGGCGCTGACCAATCGTTTTGTATTTTATTGACTAACTACGAATTATCCGAAAATACCCGTCGCCGCATAGCGATAATGACGGAAACCAATGATGGCTTTGTGATTGCCGAAGAAGATTTAAAATTGCGAGGTCCCGGCGATATCGACGGAACCCAGCAAAGCGGTATTGCTTTTAACCTTCGCATTGCCGATTTGGCGCACGACGGTCAGATTCTCACGCTTGCGCGCGATTTGGCTCGGGAAATTCTTGAAGAGGATTCAACGCTACAAAAACCTGAAAACATTTTGCTGAACAAACAGTTGAAGAAACTCAATCTGCAGAAACAAGCAGGTTGGTTTATGATTAGTTGAAATATGTCTTCAAATTCTCCACATAAGTATCAAAAGCTTTCACACCTTTTTCCGTTATTTTACAGACAGTTCGAGGCATTTTCCCTTGAAAGGTTTTCGTCACTTCGATATAACCGGCTTCGCTCAATTTATCTATCTGAACACTCAGATTGCCGGAAGTCGCTTCTGTTTTTTCCTTCAAGAAAGTGAAATCGGCTTCTTCTACCCCAATCAACAACGACATAATCGCCAAACGCAGTTGAGAATGTAATAATGGGTCTAATTCTTTAAACATCTTTTTTTGCTAATTCATTAAGTTGATAACCCGGCATCACAAACCCGAAAATCATGCAAATCGCCAGAATGAAGAATTGAATAAATACAGGTTCCCATATCCACATTGCTACAACGACAGCGCTAACAACTGCTCCAACCCACATAATTATGGCTCCATACAAAAAAGGTTTAAAACGACAAGATTTTGCCGTACTAAACTCAGCTAAACCAATCAATGTTAAAATTACGGGATTAATCAGATAAAATACTGCATAAAACTCTTTCCCAAAACCAATGGTAAAAATTGTAGCCAAAAATACACATATTGAAATTCCGAATCCATTCCATATTGAACTAATGATAGAACCTATATGCGTTTTCACCATAGCCGTCCGTTCTACTTTTTTATCAATCAAACGATTGACGAATGTACCCGGTATCATCAAACACCATACCCAAAATGAATAATTTGCATTTATCCCTGATTTTATAAAGATAAACGCTAATACCACATTTAGAATTGCCGTAATGGAAACCAATATTCCGTTGAATATAAAATTGGTTCCACTTCCCTTTTGAAAATTGTTTCTCGCCTGTTTAATCATCTCACTGATTACCGCCAAACTCTCCTGTTCTGTAAATTTTGTTTCCATATTAAAATAGTTTATTATATAAATTATGCTGCAAAGATAAATATGTTTACAATATAAACCAAATAATAATGAAAATATTTTTGTTAAAAATAAAATTTCCCGTCATTGCGAGGGCGAAGCCCGAAGCAATCTATTGAAATTCAATACTCGAGATTGCTTAACTCTGTTCGCAATGACGGGAAATGGAATGTCCGTTAATTGTTAAAAAAACGAACAAAATAAGTTATTCAACCATACCTTTAATTCTAACAACAATCGATTCAGTCTTATCTCCCTCAGTAACATTGATTGTCACTGCTTTGTCAAACGGACCAATTGTTGCAGCATTGAAGGTTGCAGTAACAGTTCCCGTTTTTTTCGGTACTATCGGTTCTTTTGTCCAATCCGGAGCAGTACAACCGCAAGATGTTTTTACTCCGCTTATCAGAACGGGAGCATCTGTTTTATTTGTAAGTGTAAAAACAGCGCTAACCTTGCCGTTTTCTTTTTTTATCGTACCGAAATCATGTACGGTTTTGTCCACAACAACTTTTCCTTCATCCTGGGTAAGCAGAACTTTATCTTCACTACCGCGCGTTTTTGTTTGAGCGGAAATATTAGGCATACTTGCCATCACACAGATACCTGCTAAAGCAGGAATAATCAAGGCGTACTTCAAAAATTTTTTACTTAACATGATAACCTTTATTTATAAATTATTATTACTATATGAATTAGACTCTTTTTAAGGCGCAAAGTTAAATACATAATTCCAATATAGACAATTTTTATCTTATTTTAACGCTCTATTGTAGAATATTTAAGTTTTATTTGGTACACCGTCATTACACTACATTAATTTATTAACCAAATTCCTGTCTCCGAAAGCATTATCTACGCGGGCGACATCGATCCAAAATTTGTTTTCCCGAATCCATTCCAAAGGAAAAGCCGCTTTACTCCTCGGATAACTGTGCTTCCATTCATCGGCGCAAACTTCGTATTGGGGATGCGGTGCATTCAGCAAGACATTGTCTGCTTTATCCGCCTTTCCGGTTGCAATTTCGTCAATTTCTTCACGAATGGTCAGCATAGCTTCCACAAAACGATCTAATTCACTGAGACTTTCGCTTTCGGTCGGTTCGATCATCAGCGTTCCATGAACAGGGAAAGATAAAGTTGGAGCATGAAATCCAAAGTCAATCAAGCGTTTGGCAATATCTGTTTCGGTCACTCCCGCATAATCTTTGATATTTCTGCAATCCAAAATCAATTCGTGTCCTACTCTTCCTTTTACACCTTTATAAACAATTCCGTAGGCTTTCTCCAATTTTACAGCTAAATAATTTGCATTCAGAATGGCGATTTCAGTTGCCTTGGTCAATCCTTCTATACCCATCATGCGGATATACCCGTAAGTAATGGGCAAAATGCCGGCGCTTCCGAAAGGCGCAGCAGCAACGGTATTCTGAAAAGAATCATCCGTAACTGGGTGGGATGGAAGGAAAGGAATCAAATGCCGAGCTACGCAAATCGGCCCTTCTCCCGGCCCGCCTCCGCCATGCGGAATTGCAAAGGTCTTGTGTAAATTCAGGTGGCAAACATCGGCGCCGATAAAACCGGGGTTAGTCAATCCGACCTGTGCATTCATATTCGCACCATCCATATAAACTTGACCGCCGTTGGCATGAATAATTTTACATATTTCCACAATATTTGTTTCAAAAATACCGTGAGTGGACGGATAGGTAATCATCAAAGCAGCCAGCGAATCTTTATTTTCTTCTGCTTTAGTCCGTAAATCTTCAATGTCGGTGTTTCCCGATTCATCAGTTTTGATATTGATGGGTGTAAAACCTGCTTGAACGGCGCTTGCCGGATTCGTCCCATGGGCGGAAGCCGGTATCAAGACAATGTTCCGTTGTCTTTGTCCGTTGTATTCGTGAAATTTACGAATGGTCGCCAAGCCTGCATATTCGCCTGCCGCGCCCGAATTAGGTTGGAAACTGATTCCGGATAAACCGGTAATCGTGGTCAAATAATCCGACAGATTTTCGATAAGTTCCTGATAACCTCCCGTTTGTTCTTTGGGTGCAAACGGATGTATATTGGATAAACCTGGCAGATTTAGCGGCAACAATTCCGCCGCAGCATTCAACTTCATGGTGCAAGAACCCAAAGGAATCATGGAATGAGCTAAAGATATATCTTTCTTTTCTAATCGTTTGATATATCGCATGAGTTCGGTTTCCGTATGATAAGAATTAAACACAGGGTGCGTCAGATAGTCGCTTTTACGCAGGAAACGATTGTCGAAATAAATTTTGTCCGGGATTTCCTTATCTAATGTTTTCTCCGAATGAGTAGCCGTTGCAAAAATATACAACAAAACGCCTATATCCTCAGTCAAAGTCGTTTCATCAATGCTGACGCCGACATAATGATCGTCGTAATATCGAAGGTTTACTTTGCAGTTGAGCGCCGTTTCCCGTAAAACCTTCATGGAAGTTTTTTTCGGTAAACTAATTTTAAGCGTATCAAAGAAATTCAGGTTTTCCTGTGTATAGCCCAAATGAATCAATTCTTCGGACAAAAAACCGGCTTGTGCATGTATCTTCTCCGCAATTTCTTTCAGTCCGTCCGGGCCGTGATAAACGGCATAAAATGAAGCCATAGTGGCTAATAAAGCCTGAGCGGTGCAAATGTTGGAAGTTGCTTTTTCGCGTTTGATGTGCTGCTCGCGGGTTTGTAAAGCCATGCGGTAAGCCGTTTTTCCGTAAGCATCTTTGGAAATACCGATGATTCTTCCGGGAATAAGCCGTTTGTAATCATCTTTGGCAGACATGTAAGCAGCTGAAGGACCGCCATAAAACATTGGAATTCCGAAGCGTTGGGAACTCCCGAATACAATATCAGCTCCCCATTCGCCGGGAGGCGTTAAAATACAAAGACTTAACAGGTCTGCAGCAACTGCCGTTCTGGCTCCCACAGCAGCAGCCCGATCCGTAAATTCTGTGTAATCCTCTATCGAACCTTCCGAATTGGGAAATTGTACGATAGCGCCAAAAACTTTGTCGGTAAAAGCATAAGTTTTGTAATCGCCTTTCTGAATTTCTATTCCGTGAGGAACCACCCGCGTTTGTATCACTGCGAATGTAGAGTCGAAGATTTTTTCGTCCACGAATAAGATATTGGCATTCTTAGAGACTTGCTCCCGGCTTCTGTTCCCAAAAAGCATTTGTGCGGCTTCGGCAGCAGCGGTTGCTTCATCCAACAGAGAACAATTCGCTAATGGCAAAGCCGTTAAGTCGCAAATCATGGTTTGGAAATTGAGAAGGGCTTCCAATCTTCCTTGAGAAATTTCGGCCTGGTAGGGTGTATAAGAGGTGTACCAAACCGGATTTTCGAATACATTGCGAACTATTACAGCAGGAGTGGCCGTATCGTACCATCCCATGCCGATATACGAAGTGAAAACTTCGTTTTGAGAAGCAAGTTCCGTAATGTGTTCGGAATATTCTCTTTCGGTCATGGCGTCAGGAAGTTCCAAGTGTTTCTTTAACCGTATATTTTGGGGAATCGTTTCATCGATAAGCTGCTTTAAACTCGAAACGTTTATTTCAGCTAACATTTTTTCAGCTTCTTTTTTATTCACACCGATATGGCGATCTGCAAAATTCTTTGACATATTATTGTTTATTTGTTTCAAAATACAAAATTAGTAAATATTTTGAAGAGAAAAAACAAGAAGAGGTTATCTCGCAATTTTCAGTCGTCATTGCGAGCCGCAAGACAAAGCAATCCAGAATATTGAATATTAATAGATTGCTTCGATCTTCGCTCTCGCAATGACGTATAAAAATAACTTTTGAGATAACCTCTCTAATATTTTACAGCCTCTCACATAGAGACTTATTCTGCTTTTTTATGATTCCCTTTCATTTTTTCCTTCAATTCAGCCAATTCGGAAATATCGCCTAAAGTGGTTTTTTCCATAACCGATTGTTCCGGAAGTTCTTCTTTTTTATCTTTTTTAGATTTCCTTACCGTTTTCTTTTCGGTATTTGTACCGGTACCGGTTGCTGCCGCAGCTGCGGCTTCTTTTTCTTTCTTTGCTTCCGCACGTTGTTCATCTTCGAATATCCGGCTGTGAGAAAGAATGATCCGTTTGGAATCCTTGTTAAATTCAATCACTTTGAAAAGTAATCTTTCATCTAATTGCGCTTGCGACCCGTCTTCTTTTACCAAATGTTTCGGTGTGGCAAAACCTTCCACGCCATAAGGCAAAGAAATAACGGCGCCTTTATCCAAAAGCTCGATGATAGTACCTTCGTGGATAGAACCTAAAGTAAATATGGTTTCAAATACATCCCATGGATTTTCTTCCAATTGTTTGTGTCCTAAGCTCAAACGGCGATTTTCCTTATCAATTTCCAATACTTGAACTTCGATATCCGCACCAATTGAAGTAAATTCGCTCGGATGTTTGATTTTCTTTGTCCAGGAAAGGTCGGAAATGTGAATCAGACCTTCAACGCCTTCTTCGATTTCAACAAATACGCCGAAATTGGTGAAGTTACGCACTTTCGCAGTATGTTTGCTGCCAATGGCATATTTTTCTTCGATATTTTCCCAAGGATCTGATTTCAATTGTTTGATACCTAACGACATTTTTCGCTCGTCGCGATCTAACGTCAATATAACAGCTTCCACTTCGTCGCCTACTTTCATGAAATCCTGAGCGCTTCTCAAATGTTGCGTCCAACTCATTTCGGAAACGTGGATAAGTCCTTCCACGCCCGGAGCAATTTCGATAAATGCGCCATAATCGGCCATCACAACCACTTTACCTTTTACGATATCGCCTACTTTCAGGTTATCATCCAAAGCATCCCAAGGATGTGGCGTTAGCTGTTTCAAACCAAGAGCGATTCTTTTCTTTTCATCATCAAAATCCAGAATGACCACATTGATTTTTTCGTCCAATTTTACTACTTCTTCCGGATGGGTTACACGTCCCCAACTCAAATCGGTAATGTGAATCAAACCGTCCACGCCGCCCAAATCGATGAATACGCCGTAGGTAGTAATATTTTTGACTACGCCTTCCAACACCTGGCCTTTTTCCAATTTTGCGATAATATCTTTCTTCTGTTGCTCCAATTCTTCTTCAATGAGCGCTTTATGGGAAACAACAACGTTTTTAAATTCTTGGTTGATTTTTACAACCTTAAATTCCATTGTTTTATCTACAAAAACGTCGTAATCTCGGATAGGTTTAACGTCAATTTGCGAACCCGGCAAGAAAGCCTCAATGCCGAATATATCTACAATCATACCGCCTTTGGTGCGGCATTTTACATAACCCTTCACGATTTCGTCATTTTCAAGCGCGGTGTTTACTCTGTCCCAAGAACGGCTTGCGCGTGCTTTTTTGTGCGAAAGAATTAATTGGCCTTTTTTATCTTCCTGGCTTTCGATATACACTTCAACTTCGTCGCCCACTTTCAAATCGGGATTGTAACGAAATTCGGTCATCGAAACTACGCCGTCGGATTTATAACCGATATTGATTACCACTTCACGTTTATTCAATGCGGTAACCGTACCTATAACAACCTCGCGGTCATTGATTTTACTTAATGAATGATCATAAGTCTCAATCAGTTTTTCTTTACTCACTTCTCCGTAAGAATCTCCTTTTTCGTAAGCATCCCAATCAAAATCAGCTTTAGGAACAGCCGGTTTTTTTTCTTTCTCAACTTTCTGCGCTTCCTTTACAGGTTCCTCGATTTTCGCTTCTTCTACGGGCGCCTCAACTTTTACTTCGGGTTCTTCAACTTCAGTTTCTTCCTCTGACGCCTCTACCTTCACTTCAGGTTCTTTCACTTCAGTTTCTTCAGCAGGCGCTTCAGCTTTAACTTCTTCAGGGACTTCAGGAGCAGGAGCTTCGGCCACTTCCAATACAGCCGGTTCTTCTGCCGTTATAGTGGGTTTTTCCACTACTTGATTCTCAACCGGTTGAATAGCCTCTTGTATTTCTGTCGATTCTGCCGGTTGCTCTTCGTTTAATTGGCTTTCGCCAAAAAATTTTTCTTCACTCATTTTTAATAATAATCCTTTGTTAATTAGTAAATTAGACTTTATGTTGTCCTTATAAAACGGCGCAAAGATACGATTTAAATCTTGATTATCAATAATAATGAAATAAAAATTACAGAAAATCAAGGGTTTGTAATAAAAAATTGTTTACCTTTGTTGCGTAATTTGCAAACCCGATTAAAAATTTAATTTAAAAATTTTATTACATATTTTTCAACTTAAAAAATAAAATAATTATGAAGGCAAAAATTCGAGTTTACGGAAAATCACAAAGCCGTACAGCGTTAGGCATTATCAATGCTTATTTGAAATTGTATCCCGATTCTACCCTGTCTGATTTGCAGCAGGCGTTTCCTAAATCGCTTAATCCTAAAAGCTTTACCGACAGCATTATTGTTCCGGCTGAAGAAGCAAAAAAGCATGAAAAGCAATTTTTTGAAAAAGATGATGAATTGATTGTATTAAAAAACGGAAGAAAACTTTCTTTAGTAGAACTTTGGACTAAGGAAGATTATGATGCAATCAGCGAACATGCTAAACAATATGGGATTGAAGTTGCCGAAATAGAAGAAACCAAACCTTTCGAAAAGGGTAGTTATGAATTGGAATATTTGAACGGATATGTTCCGGGAGAAATTGCACCTACTTCTGTCTCTGAAGATGAAGGTGATAAAAAAGGCAGTAATTGGTGGTGGTGGCTATTGATAGCCCTTTTATTATTATTGCTTCTATTTTTACTTTGGAGAAAATGCAGTAGTTCAAATACAGATAATACATCCGTACAAGTCGTTGCACCTACAATACCGGTTGCAAGCACAGTGGATAATATCAAAGGAAAATTGGATTCTTTGACGAATAATTTCATTTATGATACCGGCGATACCGTATCTGTTAAATTACCTGACGGAACGGACTGGAGAATCGGACAAAACAGTTCGGAATATAAATTATTTACTTTCTTAAGTTCTCCTGATGTCAAAGTGGATACTTTAGACAAAACGAAAGGATGGATAACTTTGGACAGGCTCTATTTTGAAACGGGAAAAGCCAATCTTACTTCCGAATCCGAAAATCAATTGAAAAATATAGCCCTGATTTTGAAATGCTTCCCAAATTCAAAAATCAAGATGGGCGGCTATACCGACAATACCGGAACAGATGAGATTAACAACCAACTTTCCACAGAAAGGGCAAGAGTTACAGCTGAAAAACTTATCTCTTTAGGTATAGACAAAGGCCGTGTAGCTTACGAAGGTTATGGCTCTCAACATCCTGTTTGTCCGGCTAATGATACTGAAAGTTGCAGGGCGCAAAACCGTCGCATCGACGTCAGAGTAACACAGAAGTAAAATTAAAACTAAATTATTAAAGACTCCTGTTTTTGAAAAAAGGCAGGAGTTTTTCTTTTGTTTCATCAATTTGAAATTATGATATTACCATTTTTTCCAACATACTCCTTTTGAAATAATTAAAAAAATCTTTATCTTTGCAGGATATTTGATAACAGTTATGATTCTTTTCTTTAAATGCGGAACAAATTCGATTATTGCGGTCGAAACATCGGTAAAACCTTCGAAGATTGACAGTAAGAAACTGATTTGGCTTTTCGACAACGCCGAGTTTTTGACTAAAAAAAATATCGATTCTTATTTGGTAGGCCCCCGGCGCGAAATGATTACTCCATGGAGCACCAACGCCGTCGAAATTACTCAAAACATGGGAATTGAAGGCATTAGCCGGATAGAAGAATTTCTAATTGTTCCGGATAAAAACGCCGGATACGACCCTATGCTTCAACGTCTTTACTCCGGAATCGGACAAGATGTTTTCACAATTAATAAAAAACCGGAAGCGATTGCGTCTATCGACGACATTGCTGCTTACAACCAACAGGAAGGCCTGGCTTTAAGCCTTGAAGAAATTGATTACCTCAATCGAGTCAGCGAAAAATTAGGCCGAAAACTCACGGACAGCGAAGTCTTCGGATTCTCCCAAGTTAATTCCGAACACTGCCGGCACAAAATTTTCAACGGTACTTTTGTCATCGACGGAGTGGAAAAAGAATCTACGCTCTTCAACCTGATTCGCAAAACTTCTCAGATAAATCCCAATCAACTAATCTCGGCTTACAAAGACAATGTCGCTTTTAATTCAGGACCCGCTATCGAACAATTCGCACCTCAATCGGCTGATAAACCCGACTATTTTTCAGTAAAAAATATAGAAACCGTCCTTTCGCTGAAAGCGGAAACCCATAATTTTCCTACTACCGTCGAGCCTTTCAACGGCGCTTCAACCGGCGCCGGCGGCGAAATCCGAGACCGGCTGGGAGGTGGAAAAGCCTCTTTGCCCATTGCCGGAACTGCCGTTTACATGACTTCTTATCCGCGCACCGATGAAGACCGCGAATGGGAAAACTCCATGCCTCCGAGAAAATGGCTGTACCAAACGCCGGCTCAAATTCTTATAAAGGCCTCAAACGGGGCTTCGGATTTCGGAAATAAATTCGGCCAACCGCTGATCTGCGGTTCGCTTTTGACATTTGAACATAATGAAAACCGGAAAAAATTCGCTTACGACAAAGTGATTATGCTCGCCGGCGGCGTAGGTTTTGCCAATAAAAGGGATGCCTTGAAGGGAAAACCCGAAGCGGGAGAAAAAGTAGTCGTTCTGGGTGGCGATAACTACCGTATCGGAATGGGCGGCGGCGCCGTATCGTCGGTCGCTACGGGAGAATACAGCAGTGGAATTGAGCTGAATGCGGTTCAACGCGCTAATCCCGAAATGCAGAAACGCATATCAAACGTCATTCGCGCACTCGCAGAATCGGATAATAATCCTATCGTATCCATTCACGACCATGGCGCCGGCGGACACCTCAATTGCCTTTCAGAATTGGTGGAATCGACGGGTGGAAAAATCGACATGTCGAAATTACCCATCGGCGACCCTACCCTGTCGGCCAAAGAAATCATCGGCAACGAAAGCCAGGAAAGAATGGGTTTGCTTTTGGGAAAAGAAGACATTGAACGAGTGCGAAAAATCTCCGTGCGGGAACGCGCGCCCATGTACGTGGTCGGAGAAACTACCGGCGACAACCAATTAATATTTGAACAAGCCGACGGCCAGAAACCTTTGAACATGCAATTGTCCGATTTTTTCGGAAAACCGCCGCGCACGGTAATGAACGATTTATCTATCGAAGAACATTTCAAGCCCGTCCGTTACGACATCAAAAACATCAATGAATATTTGGAAAATGTGTTGCAATTGGAATCTGTAGCTTGTAAAGACTGGCTGACCAATAAAGTAGATCGTTCGGTTACCGGAAAAGTTGCCTGCCAACAATGTCAGGGAGAAATACAATTGCCTTTGAGTGATTTGGGCGTGGTTACCTTGGATTACCGTGGCAAATCGGGGATTGCAACTTCCATCGGTCATGCACCGCAAGCAGGTTTGATTAACCCTGCGACCGGATCAGTTTTGTCTATCGCAGAAGCGCTTACCAATATCGTTTTTGCTCCTTTGAAAGAAAAAATAGAAAGCGTTTCGTTGAGCGCCAATTGGATGTGGCCGTGCAAAAACCCTGGTGAAGATACCCGTTTATACGAAGCCGTCGAAGCCTGCTCCGACTTTGCCTGCGATTTGGGAATCAACATCCCGACCGGAAAAGATTCGCTTTCCATGACTCAGAAATATGGCGAAGAAAAAGTATTCGCGCCGGGAACGGTTATTATTTCAGCCGGAGCGGAAGTTTCGGACGTCCGGAAAATCGTTTCTCCGGTATTGGTTAATAATCAACGGTCTTTTCTTTACTATATTGACTTTTCTTTCGATGCATTCAAGTTGGGCGGTTCGGCTTTCGCTCAATCTCTGAATCGTTTGGGGGATGAAGCGCCTACCGTAACTGACGCCGAATATTTTAGAACGGCATTCAACACCATTCAAGAACTGATTGATAAAGAACTGATTCTTGCAGGTCATGACATTTCGGCGGGAGGAATGATTACCACGCTTTTAGAAATGAATTTCGGAAACACGGAAGGCGGTTTGGATATCAACTTTGACAAACTGAAAGAAGATGATTTGATAAAAATATTATTCAGCGAAAATCCGGGTATAATCATTCAAATTGAAGATAAACAAACAGTCGAAAATATTCTGAATGCCAACGAAATCGGCTTTGCCAAAATTGGAAAGCCAACATTAGAACGGCACATTATGATTTCCAAAGACGGGATTAAGTACCATTTCGGTATTGATTACCTGCGCGACATTTGGTATGCTTCCTCTTATCTTTTGGATCGCCTCCAAAGCGGAGAAAAATGTGCTAAAGAACGATTCCTCAATTATAAGCGCCAACCTCTGCAAATCAAGTTTCCAAAAGAGTTTACCGGTACGTTGGCGGAATATGGTCTGAATTTCGACCGTCGCCCTTCGGGAATCAAGGCGGCTATTGTTCGAGAAAAAGGAACCAACGGCGACCGGGAAATGGCTTATGCGCTTTATTTAGCCGGATTCGACGTAAAAGATGTTCATACCACCGATTTGGTTACAGGGCGGGAAACGCTGGATGATATCAACATGCTCGTTTTCTGCGGAGGATTTTCAAATTCCGATGTGTTAGGCTCGGCCAAAGGTTGGGCGGGAAGCTTGCTGTATAACGAAAAAGCGAAGGAAACATTAGATAAATTTTATGCCCGCCCCGATACTTTGAGCTTGGGAATTTGCAACGGCTGTCAATTGATGATCGCATTAAACCTGATTGTTCCCAAGCACAAAATTCAACCGCGGATGTTGCGCAATGATTCTCGTAAATTTGAATCGGAATTTATTTCATTGACGATACCTAAAAACAAATCTGTGATGCTCGGTTCATTAGCCGGAAGCAAATTAGGCGTGTGGGTAGCTCATGGAGAGGGCAAATTTTCTTTACCTTTGGATGAAATAAAATACCCGGTCGTTGCGAAATACACTTACAATGCCTACCCCGGCAATCCAAACGGTTCGGACTATGCAGTCGCCGGAATTTGTTCAAAAGATGGCCGGCATTTAGCGATGATGCCTCATCCCGAAAGGGCGATATTCCCATGGCAATGCGCATATTATCCGGCGGAACATAAAAAAGATGAAGTTACGCCTTGGATAGAGGCGTTTGTGAATGCGCGGAAATGGATTGCGGGGAAATGTATCAAATCTATAGTATAGGAAATTAAAAATTATTTTGAACAAATTTATCTGCTCAATGGATGAATGGAAATGCCTTGAACATAATCAAAATCTTTCTTGTTGAAAGTCAGCAATTCCATTTTATAATATACCGCAAAAGCGGTTATTAAGCAATCGGCTAATCTCAATATTGGTTGACCGGAACGTTGAATACAATAACGTTTCATTAATTGTATTGCTTTGTCTGAGATATTTTCATTATATTTCAATAACCTGTATTCCTCCAATGAATCAAGTGTCTCACTTCTTTTTTCAGAAGTAAAACATCCTGTTAAAACCTCCAAAAAAGTAATATCACATATATACATTTCATTTTCAGCGAGATTATCCAAAGCATCTTTTGCAAATTCGTTTTTTCTGAATAGAGCAATAAGCACCGAAGTATCTACCAAACATTTCTTTCCGGTTGCCATATTTTATCTCTGTAATTGGTTTCATCAAATGGCGCTTCATCCGCCCAAATACCAAAACCTTTGGTTAAACTACCTTTCCGTCTGGGAGGAATCATTCCTTCGGCAGAAATTTCGGTGGACTCTTGTTCCTCCATCCATTGATGAAGTTTTAAGATTAACTTTTTATCGTTTAATCCCGTTATCCATGAAATAAGATCATATTTCAACTGAACTGTTTGCATGATGTTTATTTATTAAATTCTTTCACAAAATTACAATTATTCTTTCATATTTCAAGTATAAAATTAAAATATTCTCGTTAAATATTATATTTCACAGTTCGTAAATATTCAAACAAAAAAATTCTTTGCAGTCCGTAAATTATTTTTTACCTTTGCCACTATGTAATTTTAGAAATATAACTCCATGCTCAATAAACGCAACAACTTTTTGCATTAATAACATAAATATGCTTATTGGATTATCAGTAAATTATAAAGAAGAAAAATCCAGCCTTGCGGACGCTTACGTCAAAGCGGTAATAAAAGCAGGAGGAATTCCCATCCTGATTCCTGTTACTACCAATAAAGCCGTTCTGGAAAATATCATTTCACACATCGATGGTTTGATATTATCGGGCGGCGGCGATGTATATGCTCCGTTTTTTGACGAAGAACTACACCCGTCAGTGAATGATTACAATATCGACCGGGATCAATACGACCTTGCTCTGATTCATTTGGCAACCGAGCAACAAATGCCGGTTCTGGGCATTTGCAGAGGAATTCAAATTCTCAACGTCGCTTTCGGAGGTACGCTTATTCAGGATATACCTTCGCAAGTCCCTGATTCAAAAATCGTTCATAGTCAAACGGAAACGCGTGATGTTGCCACCCATTCGGTGCAAATTAATCCGGAATCCAAATTGTATCAAATTGTTAAAAAAAATGATTTACAGGTTAATTCATTTCATCATCAAGCCTTAAAAGTAGTTGCTACGGGATTCAATGCCGTGGCATTTTCTGGAGACGGAATTGTTGAAGCCATTGAATCGAATGAAGGAAAAGCGATTCTGGGCGTGCAATGGCATCCCGAAACGATGGCCGCTGCCGGATATACCGTTATGATTGACATTTTCAAATATTTGGTTAATGAAGCCGCTTTGTACAAAAAAGCAAAAGAAATCTGTGAAAAAATCATAACGTTGGATTCGCACGCCGATACGCCGATGTATTTCAAATATGGCATTGACATCGGGAAAGAAAATCCGGTTTTGAAATTAAATCCGAAAGATGTAGGCGAAAAATCTGAAACCCCAATCAATTACAAGTTGAAAGTAGATATCCCGAAAATGCAACGGGGAATGATGGACGCCACGGTCATGGTCGCCTATCTGCCGCAAGGCTCGCGTAGCGAGGAAGCATCAAAACGGGCAGCCAATAAAACTTTTTCTATTCTCAATACCTTACTTAAACAAATTGATAAAAACAAAAATAAGGTAGAACAAGCTAAAACCGTAGCCGATATTCAACGCCTGAAAAAAGAAGGGAAAAAAGCCATCTTGTTGGGCGTCGAAAATGGTTATGGAATCGGGAAAGACCTTGCCAACTTGCAAAAACTTTCCGATCTGAACGTAATATATATCACCTTGTGCCACAATAAGAACAATGATATTTGCGATTCACACAAGGGAAAGTCCGAACACAATGGATTGAGCGAATTTGGAAAACAAGTTGTCAAAGAAATGAACCGTTTGGGTATCATCGTTGATATTTCCCATACTTCCGAAAAAACATCGTTTGATGCACTGGAGCTAAGCAAAAATCCGGTTATTGCATCCCACTCATCGGCTAAATTCCTATGCGACCACACCCGTAATATTTCTGACGATTTGATGAAAGCCATTGCTAAAAAAGGCGGGGTAATTCAAGTCTGCCTTTACAAAGAATTTATCAAGAAAAATGGAAGAGCTACCGTCAAAGATGCAGTCGATCACATTGACTACATCGTAAAAAAAGTAGGAATCAACTACGTGGGCATCGGTTCGGATTTCGACGGCGGAGGAGAATTGACCGGTTTGAACAACGCAGGCGATATGCCGCAAATCACGTTGGAACTGCTTCGGCGTAATTATTCGGAAGAAGATATTGCCAAGATTTGGGGCGGTAATTTTATACGAGTGATGAAAACTGTAAAAAAATGATTACTTTTGTGCAAACTTTATTCAAATTTATAAAACTAAAAATGTTAAAATACATAGCACTCGTTTGTGGATTGTTAATGAGTTTCGCTTGTAGCAAGCAAGCATCCAAAGCAAACAACATCGTCGAAATCAATGTCCCGGCTTTCAATGCCGATAGCGCTTATTCCTATACTGAAAAGCAAGTTTCGTTCGGGTCGCGTGTTCCAAATACGCCTGCGCACAACGCTTGCGGAAACTATTTATCCGATGAATTAAGGCGGTTAGGAGCCACAGTAACCGAACAGGAAACGACTTTGTATCTTTTGGACAATACCCCGATAGCCGTCAAAAATATTATCGGTTCTTACCAAACGGAAAATAAAAACCGTATTTTGTTATGCGCGCATTGGGATTCGAGACCTTTTGCCGACCATGATCCGGACAGTAAAAATTGGCGTACGCCTATCGACGGAGCCAATGACGGAGCCGGCGCCTGCGCCGTTTTGCTGGAAATAGCCCGCCAGGTGCAAATCGCTCAACCGGCCATAGGATTAGACATTATATTTTTTGATGCGGAAGATTGGGGAGAACCTAATTTTCCTGCGCCGGATAAACACTACGGTACCTGGTGCATGGGCGCCGAATATTGGGCGAAAAATCCTCATGTTCCCAACTATAATGCACGATACGGAATCCTATTGGACATGGTGAGCGGTCCAAATGCACAATTTTATAAGGAAGGTGTTTCCATGAGACAAGCCTCCCATATTGTCGAAAAAGTTTGGGACGCCGCACGAGTTGCCGGTTTTGACTCCTTTTTCCCGAATCAGCAGGGAGGTACGATTGAAGATGACCATGTCCAAATAATACGATATAGAAATATTCCTTGTATCGATATCATCCATCAGGACTCAAATTCCGAAACAGGTTTTCCGCCCTATTGGCATACTTTAAACGACACAATGAAAAACGTGGATAAAAGTTCTATACAAGCTGTCGGTCAGACAGTTTTGTATGTTTTGTATAAAGAAAAATAATTTAATAATGGTAACAATTGACGAAATTCAAAAACAGATTGTCGAAGAATTTTCCGTTTTTGAAGATTGGATGGATAAATATGGTTTACTCATCGAAATGGGTAATGAACTTCAGCCCTTAGACCCGAAATACAAAACGCCGGGCAATCTTATCGAAGGCTGTCAAAGCCGGGTCTGGTTGCAAGCCGATTTAGTGGAGGGAAAGATTATCTTTCAGGGCGATAGCGACGCAGTGATTGTTAAAGGAATTGTTTCCCTATTGATTCGAACGCTTTCGGGACATACACCCGACGAAATTCTTGAGTCAGATTTGCATTTTATCAACGACATCGGATTGAAGGAACATCTCTCCCCTACCCGCTCCAATGGCTTGGTGTCGATGCTCAAACAGATGAAACTATATGCGCTCGCTTATAAGAATAAATAATAATAGGTTTCGTCATTGCGAGGACGAAGTCCGAAGCAATCCAGTAAATAATCAACAATCTGGATTGCTTCGTCGTTCCTCCTCGCAATGACGAGCTGGGAGGGATTGCTTCGGGCTTCGCCCTCGCAATGACGGGTAAGAAAAAAATGCGAAAACTTAAAGTAACGGAATTGAAACGTTTGAATCAAACGGAATTCAAACAAGCAAAAAAGATACCTTTGATTATCGTTTTGGACAATGTGAGAAGCCTTCATAACGTCGGTTCTGTTTTCCGCACTTCCGACGCTTTTTTGGTTGAATCGGTTTATTTGTGCGGAATTACAGCAACTCCGCCCCATGTCGAAATCCACAAAACAGCCTTAGGAGCGGAAGATTCCGTCGCTTGGAAATACTTTGAAAAAACCTTAGATGCAGTTGAAGAACTAAAAAAGCAAAACTATCACATTGCCGCCGTCGAACAAGCCGAAAACAGTATTTCCTTAGAAAATTTCACACTTGAAAACGAAAAATACGCCGTCATTTTCGGTAATGAAGTCAAGGGCATCGACCAGGAAGTCATGAATCGTTGCGATTCCTGTATTGAGATTCCTCAATTCGGCACCAAGCATTCGCTCAATGTTTCGGTTGCTGCGGGAATTGTCATTTGGGAGATGTTTTATAATTTCTACGAGGCCATCAAACTTTGAGGCAAGCCTGCGCGTCGTGAAACAGCGCTCACGTTAATGCCATACAGTTTTTTAAAAGTTTCGCCAAGTGAATTTTCAGTTGTTTTATCATAAAAGAAACCATCATAACTCAAATCTTCGTCTAAGTTATCCCAACGTATTCCGAAATTACTTAATGTGTATTTTTTACGCTCTTCCTGCGTAGCAAACTGCAAACGTGGGAATTCTGAAAAAAGTTCTTTGG
>JGI20166J26741_11742251_pt1 | contig 21501 bp, 18 predicted proteins | sample TergutCu122P5_FD_26741 | JGI IMG/M metagenome (IMG submission 26741)
CCCCAACAACTTCCTCCTCAAAAACTTGCAAATTTATTTTTACAGTTCATCCTGCCATTCTCTACCTCTACAGCAGATAGTTCTGCAAGCTCTGTCCTTCCAATTACTACAGAAACACATCATACTGGTGTATGATCAGTGTGCTGCCCATAAAGTTACACTATTCCAGCGACCAAGATACCATTTCCAAAGCAAGGTCTGTATGACGTGTTCTGACCTAGTCCCTAATTTGTCTAGTTTTCCTTCTGTAACAACACAGTACTATTTTAGCAAGTTCCTGTACAGATATCACCAGATAAGCTCACAGATAACTATTGTGGTTATACCTTGATCGTTGGCTATTCACAGCAAAATTTACTCCAACAGTTTTCTAACAGAATCACATATAATACAAATTTTATTCACGCACATACACAGAAACACGCTACTCAACATTATACGAAGCTACATACATACGAAACAATAACCATGACTTAACACAATGTATACAGCACCTGCAGTAACCATTTAGTCACAAAGCTTTGAAATTCATTGAAAATAATGGCTCTCCTCTACATATACGAGTATAAGCAATGAATGATTAATCATCACTAGCACACTGCAAAGAATACTCACTGTTTTGATAAGTTCCATTATCTCTCGTATTGAATCTGTGCATGTGTTTGCTCGACCTGAGATTTGACATACTCTTTCAGTGCTCTGGGGGCAGCAGTTGGAGAATATTTTGATTCGGGCTCCTGTTTTCTGTGAAGAAGCAATTTTCACTCCTAATTACAAACTTTTCAAATAATCTGAAGAAATGAAAGCACCATACTGATAAAAAAAAGGTCAGCACGCATATGACAAACTCTGGCTATAATGAAAATTCAATGATCTTCAGTGCCAGTGCCATGTTGAGGCACAGACCACATCTCCAAACCCCAGAAAGGGTGTGGTACTCCCCACACTACCACTAATTTATTAACACTTTAAAATTGCACAGAAAAAAAATTCTGCTTAAGAATCAAAGAGCATACCTTTGTGGGAATACAGTTTACCATTACCATTACAAATCTTACTTTATTTTTCAGTTAATAATGAACATCCATTCCAGTACCGGACCTAGCTGTCCTTTAATGAGCCTCACAAAATTAAGTAATATTGTTTACAAGTCTTGCCAAGAATCTTCTCCCTCTGAATTACTGTGCTGCTTGAAGTGTTCACAACCATGATACTTCAAAATTCAGTAGTAAATGATGCTCACCTCACGGAGCTCTTTGATTTTGAAACCTGACTTGCCAATGATGCAACCAGCCTGGCTCTGATGCACCAAAAGACGAAGGTCCACATCTTCACCACTGCTGCTGCTGCCGCCGCCACGAGATCCTGACCGTCCAGATGCCTAGATTTACGGAAATGAATAAATAAATTTACACTAATGATGCCAGTGGTAAACCCAAAGCACACAGTTAGGCCAAACAAGACAACACAACCTCTCAATAGCAGTATCAAATGATTGTCATATGCAGGGACAATACATTTTCTGGCAACCATCCCTAGTCACTTGCTGTTGGCTACATGATACCCACACTCACCCTCACCCAACTGCTCACTGGGGAGTGCCAAGTCATTTGCTAGATGCTACACACATTGATGCAATACATACAAAGAATGCAGCCACTACAGGAAGTGTTGTGCTAATATGGATGGCAATTTACACATACATGAACAGTTTATGAGAAACAAGTTCTATTCCAGACAGTAAGAAAACACAAAGAATATGAGGGTGTACTGCATCCTTTCAAGACAACTGTGTTTCACAAGATCTGTAACACAGATTGTGAAGCAAGGATAATATTGTTAACTGATGCCTTCTTGGTGTGCATGAAGCAGAAATAACCCCATACCCATTCTGCAGATTAATGAATTCAAAGAATGGCAGGTACCGTTCTGCAGAAAATACCATGTTACTCCACACAGTGCCACTACATGACACTAAAGTTGCTGCATGGTATGCCTAGTGCAACTAGAATTAATGTGCCAATTTTCTTTCCAAAACCAGGAATATTTTCTGTAAAAATTCCCATGATGTTTTTCCAAAACAAATTTATGAAATTCAGCTATATGGTCATTGGGTGTTCAATTTGATGTACATTTTAGCAACTATACAAAAGACCCAACATGACACAACTGCAGCAGAAAATGACACACTGCTTCATCTACATTTCTTTCTGCCAGCAGTTACAAGAAGCTAACAGAAACAACTGCCCTTGTGTGAAGAAACAAAAATTTCCACATGTGGTTGCATAATAAAATAAAAGACCCTGTATTTCAAGATAAAACCCATCGGCAAGTGCACACACAATCCGACTCCCACCTCTCCTCTCCCCACATGCAAACAAAAAACTGCTTCAATGAAAGTGAAAAACAAAAAACTATAACCAGTGACACAACATACAGCAACATCCCATGGGGAAAGATGGGCCTACACCTCCTCATCATGCATACGGAAGCATCAGTCTGTGCACTCCTCCACTAACTGGTACTCACATAATCATAAAAATGACTTACATCATCAACATTTGGAATGATTTCATTCACCACCTGAAGGACTGTTTCCAAATCTGCAGATACGGTCAGTATGCTGTAAAATATAAACATGTGTGTGAACATCAGTCTTTTTAAATTCAAAACATTCAAAATCAAAAAAGTTTATACAAAAACTGCAGAGAACTCACTAAATAATAACATACGACAAAACACAATTAACAACACTCTTAAAAGAGTTCATGTCTACTGAAACTTGCCAAATAAATTCCACAAAAGAAAGCCACCACACAACAGCATTACAATCTGTATTCATGATGGCTTCCATACAATTGTACTTAATAATTAGTACTCTTTATTAACACATTCAGTGCCAACAAATAGGTGCATTTCTAAAATTTAATAAATGCAATGTTACGTCTGTTCTACCACACCCACTAGGCACACATGCATAAGTGTCTGGCAGTGAATGTGTTACTGTAATATGTAAGATTAAAAACTGGTAATTACATGATTTCCTACATGATTGGGATATTACTAAACAGAAGAAATTGCAGAATGCAATCAAGTGAGGGCTATGATGTTTCACGAGTAATTTATTACATACTAATTTTTAGTTATTTCAAATCAATTATTCCATCTTGTTTTGAACGCAGTTATAATTGAACTATAACAAAAAGATACCAATTATGCCTTGCCACAGGGAAACACACTTGATGTGGTCATATACTACTCTCATACTGGAACACAGAAATTATGTTATTAAAGAACTCTGAATTAGGATGACCAAACACAAAGATCCAAAAGATGTAATAAATGTACAGGATATATCACACACAGTGGTCTGCAACATCAGTAAAAATAAACAATTTTGAAACGGTAAGTAGTGATGTCCAATTAATACCCACAAACCCTTCCATCTGAACACAGGACATGGACACTAAGACATCACAACTTCAGCTATTCTAAAATGTAGCCCTGCTGAATTACACAGCTGGCCAATCTCTCATAATTCTGCAATAATCTGTGGTTGGTTTGAAAATGATTGGTAATGTGGCCTTTACTGCAGTCAGGAAACCTCCAGAATATAAACTATAGCTCGACCTTGTACGAAGTTACAATAAACCAAGTTCTCTTCACATTAACAAATTAAATCTGATCATTAATACCATTACTGAATCTCCCATCTCAAACCACTTGTCTGACAAACATTCCATAATTCTAACTGCCCAACAGTTAAGAGCAAGCAACCACAAAGTTCAATCTTGAAAGAGTTTGCAAGTACTTTTTGGACAACACTTGTACATTTCAGATATTTTATATGAATATTCCTAATTGCTATTAACTTATGTTCCAAAATTATATGTAGGCTTTACTTGTTCGATCCAGTAAGGGCATATTCAATGAAGTTTGCTTTCAACAACCCAAGTAACTGTCAAGTGACGACCCATCATCCTTTGTAAATACTGAAAGTGTCTTGTGTGGAAGAATATTAAAGAGTTAATACCAATAACAAACCAAATTAGTTTTTGGACAAATGGTCCTGCAAAACTTTACAGATATGCTCAAATAAATCCAGACTGAATCTCTGGCCACCCTGAATGTGATCATATTATCTTCTAATTATAAAAAAGCACAGCTGAGGCACATCTTCCAGGTAAAGGACCCTTCTTACATTGGCTTCAGCTTGGAGGTCTCTAACATGCATGAGGCAATGCAGGTATCTCCCCCTTAATTTACTAATCTATCCTATTTTTCAGTCTACCCCACACAACCACACTTTCACAAACACAATTTCTCTTTAATAAACTCAATCCCATTTTTGACTGAATAAAACATGTTTCAAAAGGGTTGAAACAAAAGATATCAAAACTCTGAACACAATTCTCTGCATTCTTAAATGCATGTACATATAGAGAAAGGCACAAAAGGGTTGCCACCATACCTGCATGGCGATGACAAAGCTGTGATTTCTTACCCAGAATCTAAAATATTGCCAGGACATGTTGCAAGCATCACAATGATCAAAAGACCTACAACTGTGACACACAACTAAAACAGGTGAAAATAAAGTCAGCAATTGAAGAAAGAATCAATATAAATGTGTTAATTACTATTGTACAGTATGACTGACTGCTGTGGGCAGATGGCAACAGTGTGACCACAAAAGTAACACTGGTGGTGGTGTGGACAGTACAGGCCTGAATCAGATTCATCACTATTTAGAGAGTGTAACATCAAAAGTTTTACAGTAATAAATCTGATATCACACCACTCACTGTATACACTGTACTACCATCCACATGTTTTTTTTAATGAAATCACTTGGCTGCATATTAATTTAAAGATCACAGTCTCCTCGGATATGATGCCATGTTGACTGCCAATTTGTTTTCACTGTGACACAGGTGCATTCTTTCTCCTTGTTCATGGTAGTTGAAAAAGAATAAATTGCTGGAAGAACATGCTGCATCATGTGTGAAAACAGGTTGAGCGACCTTCTTTACCCAGGCCATGTACTGATCACCAGGGATGATATCGATATTAAGCTCCATCCCAACATAAATATGGAGAAACCTCCCCAATAGGATACAAAACAGTAGGCACTTTTCAGGGTCAACAGATCCAGGCTCTCCAATTGTTGGCTATCCCACCTTACTATCTCAATGTTTCATTAGTTAGCTCTCATTCCTACTACATTTCAGCACTGCTTCTTCCTCCCACTGCCATACTCTGCTTTCCAGTACACACTGGAGGCTCAACACATGACTCCACCCATCCTGCAATGCCTCCCCTCCTACTGGCTCCCTCACTACATAATTCAACGAAATTCTCCCAGCGACTTAAACTCCTTTGCCCACCATAAGCTGGAGGCAGCAAGCTCCTACACCATCGGTAACATATTACCAATTGACAAAGAATCATATCTCAGCAGACTGCAATCTTCATCAGCAATGCTGTGAAAACCTCAACTCATATTTATTAATTTAACTCTGCCTACATCTTTCCATGGGGTTACAGGGCATTAAATGTTAGCCTCTTGTTCACATTGTTTGCCATTTTCGTGACAAGCTTGCAAACAGAATGAAGGTGACACAACAGTTACAACTGACGCACAGCAAATGCCAATGACACACAAAATTTTAAATGATCATTCATATTCTCTGTTTGTGTGATCTGTTAAACTTGCTGACAATTCTCAGGAGAATCAGTAGATATAAAGAGACTTGAAACCCATCAAGAAACATCTTTTACACTTCGTAATTTAATAAAATTTCACTTTGTATACCAGATTTTTCACAAAATTACTGGCACTAGGAACAGTAGTAAGGAATTATGGAATGTCTAACAAGGTTAATTTATAATAAGGATTCCTGGAGCAAGGTACTAAATAATTAATTTATGCTTATGCATGTTGCTGTTATGATAAAACAGACTGATATTAATAAAAGAATGCATTATCTCTCTCTTTATGAAATTATGAAAACAAATGTACAGGTCATTTCATACACACAAAAAGGTGGCAACCCTTTGTTTCATTTCACATATTCCAACTCTAGGCTATTAGTAAGCTTATTATACCCAAGTAGAGCATATGATGATCCTAAGAATCATGGACTGGAATAGGCCTAATTTAACACCTACCCAGACCAGTTTACTTTATAATGGGAGATTCTGTCGTAGATACCGTACACATATCGCCTTGCTAATTTTGGACCATCTCTAGACACACACGGGGAACGTGAAGAGTGACTTGTTCCAAACGTCCGGGCCAGTAGTGAGTAAAAGTCATGAAACCTTTCCAACAAAAATTACTTTTCTCTAAATAACAATCCTGAGTACTGTGAGTATCATTTTTAATTCTTTACTGCAGAATCAGCAAAACCGTAAATGGGCAAAAGAACATTAACTCAGGTAAAAACACAGACAATACAGCACCTCAATGGTGGCATGTACTAAGAAATAGATTATAAATTAAATGAATCAAGACACCCACACTGATTCTCTCCTTAGTGTTGCACAGTTTTACTTTTAATTCTCAACACTGTGACTCAAAAATGCAGCAGACCTTAAAACAAAGTGTTCAATTCCAAATAAATGATGAAAAGATTTCAATCATTCTAATAAACAAAAAGCAATTAAAACAGAGCCCGTTTAAATGAAATCCTCCATTCTTTTCACTACAAGCAATTACTGCGAGTGCTGTGTCTAAAGGGGTCACCAAGCCAAGCCACATGGAGTAGGTAACAAATTGAACCTAGTAAAAATATGTGATAAATTTACCGTTCAGGCCCGGGGCAATCAGGGACAGTAACTGAGGCTTTGTACTGCCATTCGATGGGGGCATAATTCCCATTCACAGGCAGGGCGGGCGGGCGGGCATTCAATCCAACGGGGCAGCGATGAGCAGCAGAATGGGCAAGGGCGGGGCCATCGTACCATTGGTCAGATATGGGACCAATCAGGGACCAACGTTGAACCATTCAGAGGGCGATGGAAGGAGTAAAATTGGGGGCAAAACATGTTAAAAAAATTACTGAAAAAGGTTTTCTTTTAACAAACACTGATTTCAATTTATCCAGATCAATGTGTGTTTATAAGTGTATTGCTCTTTTAAAGGTGTTTCTGTTGTAATTCAAGGTTTAGTGTTATTCTTCTCAAGAATGGTTTTGTAAATCACGTGTCAGGATAATGTCTGAAACACTGAAATCATTTACTGAGAATGTGTGTGTTTTCAACCGAGATTTAAACATAAAATTTAAGTATGACACAAGTTCTACTAAAGGCACTAACATGTAAAACAGAATCATACAGCATCTGACATTCTACCAACTTAATTGCTTGAAGTGTTTTAATAGCCTTGATGAAATTAAATACATGATTAACAATGGTAGGAAAATGTGTTTAATTTGTGTATATACATGACAGATTTAATTTCCAAATCCTGAAGACAGTATTCATACACCTAATGTGCTAACATTTCCGCAAACTCACCTCCGTCCGCAACTTCGTTATGTTGTGACCACCTTTTCCAATTATTGAACCTGCAGCCTAGAAATAAAACATGTATATTTTAAAATTAACTGTACATAGTGAAATGCCCCACAACTTGAATACTTTGTGTTATCATTTTATACAAGTGTATGATTCCCAACTGTAATGGAGCAACAGCCATCATTTCAAACATGAAGCTTCTGGCCTCAACTGCTTTCATAACTGGAAAACAAACATGATGAGACGAGCTGCACTAAGTTAATTCATATGTAGGGTTCCAATAATATTTTTTAGGAAAACCAGGACAATTTCAGATATCTCTACTAAAAAGTTGGGCACTGAACAAAGGAGGACACTCAAACAATCAGATTTTCCACAGATGAGCTGCCACTCACACATACACAAGAGCTTTAAGACCACTACACAAACACTTTTGCAAATGTGCATTTGTCATATTTTGAACTAACACTAAACACATCCAAAAATAAAGTTGTGCATTTGCAAAGTAACATTAAATAGTACTAGAAAGCAGACTACACAGCACACATTAGCAGCAGCACGCTATCTGTGGAAAATTAACATTTGCTGTTCATCGTCGCTAACATACGTATATTTAAAAAACAGAAAATCAAAATATGACAATATTGTTATAATACATTTATTTTTATTATGGTACATAACTTCCATTGCCATGACTTGGAAGGACATAGTTCATCTTTTAGAGCACACTTGAAAGTGGAACTATTTTTTTTTTCCAAGAAAGATTTTCTTGTTTAAGATTAATTTTAAAAAACTGTACACCTCAAGAGAGGTGTGAAATGTATTACAATCACAGTCTGCACAGTTTTTAGTATCAGCCCATTCTTCTCATCTGAACAATGACAAAAGAAATTTACATTCGATTGCAGCATCTGAACTCGGAACTGCAATGCAAATTGAATCAAACAGCTGATGTTCGTTACTCTTATACTTACTTCTTTGAAAAACTGGAACACATATATCCATTTGTCACCCCAAATGATGCCTGAATTTCCATTCTGTTCTCTTAAATTCCCTTCACAGTAAATTTTGTGATAACAGTTTGTATGAAACAATGGTATTGCTGAACATATTTCCAATCACGCACCTTCTCCAAGCTGATACAGTCTACAGATCAAAGAGGTGCAAGAAATGGAATACACAATTCTTGTATGTATTCAACACAACTTCTGCAGAAATTATGAAGGTAGCCTTAAAAAATTTGGGTCATTTTACCCATTTCCTCTAACACTTCTAGCTGATCTTTCACAACAAATGTAAAAGAAAGCCTTAGAATTCTGTGCTCTAACTTCAGCAACCGTTTGTTTCACATTTCTCTGCTTCTCCATATTCTGAGTGGCACATGAAAAAACTCTTATATGACTGGGGTGGAAATGAAGGATGGTAAATGCAAGGGAACTTAAGAAAATTCTTCAGAATATCAGGGTACTATAACAGAGGTGGACTTGCGAGGTAGAAAGAAACATCCATGGGTCTTACAACTGTGATAAGAGGGATAACCACCTTGGCTTGCCATGTCCTATATCCTGTTTTTGTAAATTCACAGACTTGAAGGCTTCAATATGTATGGCATAAATGTGAAAGCGCTGGTAGTTTTTTTCCTGTGAGTGGACAAGTATCAATTGTTAAGCAGCCAGAAACAGACTGTACAGTTTTGTGCACATTATGAGCAGAACATCCTATAAAAATCAATTTGTTGGCCGTTTTTTCTTGCAAACTGTGGTACAAATAATACTTTCCTTTCTTACTCCCAAAATCTGTACCTGGCCTGCCACATCCTGCTGGAGACCTCAGCCTGAAACTGCCAGGCATTTACAGCAACCCCCCTGAGTGTGACAAAGTGTACACTGGACCAAAACCAATTCAGTAACCCTGAAGACAGACAAGGTGCATTCTTCCAAACCAATGGAATACTTAACCACTACACAGTGCATAACATCTACAGAAGACCATCATTTGAGTAATAATCACCATCAAAACCTGAAAGTTTAGAGCAGAAGGCCAAGTTTTATGATACCATTATTTTTCTCATGAAAGGGATCAGAATAATGCCATGCAACAGGATGGGTGTGTAGACCCGTCAGATGTAGTCTGATTTTCATCAAGCTCCTATTCAAATCACGAGTGCTCGATTTTTGAACCAACGACTTTCCTCAGAAGTGAAAAATGTGACAATGCTGCCCTGCTCTGACTGCTACTGCTGTAATTCACAGCAAACATACAGCTTAATTAATAACGGAACTTTTCCCAGTACATGTAAAATGTTTAATGGCACAGAGGTCAGCTTAATGAAGTTGTACAGAACATTTTATAGCAAGATTCCTCCCCAACTTTTCTGCACCCACTGCTGATTAACTGGGCTATGAACACACAGATGCCACCATTATCAAAGACAGAAACACTAGTATGTGTGAAATTCACCAGAGCAACAAACTTTTAACATGGATGTGCAGTGCTCATGCAGATTTGTGTGCCTTGAAATTGATAAGTCAGAATATTGGTCCTAAAGGGAGTCTGACCCCAGCAACACCCTTATTTTATTAGGGAATGAACTGCTAGGGTGAAAGGAAGATGAAGACATTTCTCTCCTGAGTATACAACAAGTGCGGCTACAACATGACAGTGCAGGCAAGTTACTGAGGATTCTTATTTATTTAACCAAATTATTGGTGCACTTAAAAAAGTTAATCAATTTGTAATATGAAAAGTCAAGATTTGAAACAAAAACCAGAGCATTTGACTGTATTACTGGTACTATAAAAAAGAACACTGGAAAATTAAAGAAAGAATCCTACCAAACTCCTCTACAAGCATATCAGTACCAAGTTTATTGGAGGCAAGTAAAATTTTGATATTGTGGAGAGGCAAAAGCAAGCTCAAAGCATATAAAATGAGATTCCTTAGAAGCACACTACAATACAGGAAGAGGGAGGGGAAAAGAGGAGGAAGGGGGGAAGGAACCAAGCCAGAGAAGAAGTTAATATTGTTACATTAATGATGCAAGAGACAATTACAGGAAGGAATGGATAGGCCATGTACTGAAAATGGGAGAAGTTACAAGAATACCTAAACTGTTTATGACTGATAAATCTGTTGCAAATGTAGATTTTGGAATGGGGAATATCAACTCTAGGTACAACACACATTAGTATTTACAAATTAAAGCAGAAAACAAGCAAGTCATTACTCCACTTAAGTCACAAACAGAAGCTGAGCTTGTTATGTCACTGTGAAAAATTTGAATCCACCCTTTCAAACAGCCATGCAAGATGTGCATAAAGACTGCCGGGCAACCATTCTGAAAGGCTCACGCCATTCTGTCTTCTTTATATATATATATATGTATGTATGTAAAGATTAATATACATACAGCTGCTGGACTGTGGTCTGTTTTACATGGGTATGATACTTGGGCTGTCAAACTGAAGTATGAATGCTGCCTAAGCATGTTTGATAAAATGGTGTTTTGGTGGCATTTTGGTCAAAGCAGATGGAAGTAACAGCAGAATGGATGGTGAAAACTGCATAAAGGAGAACTTCATGATTAGACTCCTTGCCAAATATTAGTAGGGTAATCAAATCAAGGAGGATAAGATGCGGTGGGTCATCTGGCATGCGTGGCAGAGAAGAGTTGCGGTATGGAACAGGGCAGAGCGGATTCATGTAGCTCAGCACACAGACAAGTGTCATACTCTTGTGAATAATAATGCTGTAAGTTTCAAATAGTTGACCTATTAGGTTCTCATGCAGAAATCTGCTCCATGATGTTAAGTTTATTAGTAAAATGTTACTTCTCATCAACATTTATTCTATGCACCTAATAATGGTCTCGTTTCCATACCCAATTTTAAAGCAATGATTTGCCTACTGCTCTATAACTAAGAATTTGAAATTTTGAAACATACTTTTGTTACAGTGCTTATTGACTTCAAAAATGACCGAACATGGCTCCAGTTAAGTATGAACACTGAGTCACAGGAAGGTCAGTACATTCACACCAACTCATCTACATGGGCAACTAATTTCCTTATGCAAATGGGTACACTGCCTTCAACAAACAAAAGATGGAGGACAGAATGAAAGAAAGAAAAGGAAAGGCAGGAAGAGAGAAGAAGCATGTCCAGCATAGTAACCACACACGACTAACTCCGTGAAGCACAATCCTCCTTGACAACCCAAGAGTTCTTCGGTTAGTCAAGAAATTTCCTAAACCTTATGAAAACTGAAGGTTCATTACTATGTTCAATACAGCCCACCACTTGTCCCTACCCCAGTCAATCAATCTGGTCCATACCCAACCCCTATTCTTTAAGACCAATTTTAATATTATCCTGCAGTCTATGCCTTTAAGCCTTTCAAGTGGTATTTTCTCCCTCAATTTTCCCTGTCAAAACCTACTTCTCCTTATGCACATTTGCATGTGACATCCTGTTGCACATTTAGTACCTAATACACACAATAAACACAACTACTGCTTCAGTGAGCATAGCTGTTTTCATTGAAATATAAGAACCTGCTATAATTTTCAAACCTTCCCAATCATTTTTAGGCAAGTTCAATTATCAAAATTAAAACGTATACCATCATGCAGTGAAATATATAATGTCCTTCTGCTTAAATGCTGGTCTTTTTTTCGCTCTACTGTTTTTGTTGCAACATTATAGGTGCTGTGTGAAGTATATGACTATGGAATGAAACAGTGAGGAAACAACACAGCACAGGACTAATATCCAGATATGTTACAAATGATGTACAAAGTTAAGTATGTGGTTCAGTACCATTCCAACATAGGAGTGACAAATTATTTGGAAATAAAAATGTTGGTAAATTTTACATATATTAAGGAGATCCAGGCAAGTTTTAAATTTTTAATAATTTTTCATTATATTTCACTTCACAGTACCTAAAAAAACTTTTAGTTAAAGACCTGGAATCCTGGAGTGTGTGGCATTTCATGTATCTATACTTTTTAATTCTTAGTAATTGAACTTGCTTGAAGATGACCAGAAAAGGTACGCATATGTAGCAAGCCGTTATTTTCTAAACTCCTAGGCCCAAGTATCTTCACAGCACCCTGCTCTCGACCATCATGTACGTGAAAAACGAGTGCTGCAAAATTTCTTTTAATAGAAGTAATACACCTTGATGTCACATTCCAAACCAGAATCTGTTCTACTTTCATTCAAAAAATTGAATTTTTCAATAAGATGATTCTTTTTTTACAAGTTGCTCAAAATGCTCTCTAAGGAGGAAGATTTACATATTCTGACAAACTATGGGAGATGTTAAACAGTGTTCAACATCAGAAGTTTCAAATGCACTATTCTAAAAACGATTTCCTTCTGAGGGCCAATGTTCATTTCAATATTTAATAAGTCCGTTCCTACCTCACAGAAAAGAGACCAAATTGTTAATGCTGTTTCCCAAATTACCACTGTATTTAGTGAGAATCTTATAGAACACATATTCACTGTGTGGGTAAACTGTAGTCTCGTGGAGCTCAAGCTAGTGATTATTAACACTGTCCTTTAAAAGTGAAAATACACAGGATGTCAAAGTGGTATGAATATAATTTCGGGGGTAAAATCATCTTTACATAACCAAACTAAATTACATGAGTAATTTCATGAGAACTATCTTCACTTACCTTGCTGGGTATGAGAAGACGAATAGTTATGTCATCCCCACTGCGGAACCGCTTCTGTGGGGAGCTCATTTCACCATCTGCTTCACGCTTCATGCCTGAAGAAAACAAAATCAATTTCAAAGATAAATATTTAACTGCATTGTATCCCCCCCTCCCTAATTTCCCCCTCCACTATGTGCTTTCTACCTTCCTTTAAGTTTATTGGTACTAGTACACAAAACACTTCATAAACCACAAAGTTATGACCAAAGAGTGGTGAAAATAAGGCACCGCTACCCAAAATCACAAACAAATGCCTAGGCAATAAAGGCTACCTCACTGTGACATTGCCTCTGCAGGTTAAGTTTCCACTTCTTTCACATTAATGTCAGTTTGCGACATGTTTTCTCTAGGGTCTTCACTGACATGGAATAGTATGTTTTAATGGGCAGCAAAAGGTGTAAAGATACTCAACAAAAATGTAAAGGGTGTACTTCATAACGTGGCATACAATATTCTCCATGGTTTCTCTGCACTACATTAGGCTTGCAGCCAGTCTACAAACACTCCTGTCACACAGCAAAATGTACTTACTAAAACCAAGAACTTATATTTCAAAGGTATATTAATGCTTAATATTGAGTTACAATTAAAGTTTGGAATGTTTATGGGATACACAAAAGGGTCTTAAGAAAAGCAGAATTTGTGAGAGGACAATATGACTAAGTCCCAATACTGGGTAACAGACAAGCAGACAGACAGGTCATTATTTTCTTTACTTTGTAGAGTTTGAAATTAGTGTAACAACTGTAGATACATACTCGTATCATGTTTCAAGCAAATTAATGCTCTCAAACCAAAAACCACCAACAAAACAGTTAAGGACAGCAATCAAATACTGTTCAGATTCACAATTTGCAGTGTATGTAATGAATGCGCAATGAATAGTGTTATAAGTTACAATAAAATTAAGCTCTCAAGTACATTAAGTTACCTAACACAATAAGCTATGGATGTGATTATGGCCAATGAAAGTGAAATGTGGAAAATGACAGGGTCTACTTCAAGGCACCGTCCCAGCATTAAATTTTCAAAAACTCAGGATAACCACATAAAATATGCAAGATTTGAATGAGGATCTCTTCAGCAACTCAAGATGCGTACCAGAGCTGAATATATCAGTGTACAGCAATTTTTAAATGTGATCCTGGATATATCATGTGAAATGTAAAAGCAGATTCTTGTGTATCCTTATATGCAAGATTTTAAAAACTTCCTCCCATATCAAGTGTTTCCCTTTGCTATTTACCACTTCACATAAAACGACTTCAAAACCAAGTATAAAACAAACAGAATGCAGGGAAGAACATGGATCACAATGAGGAAAAAAGCGCATTTGTAAAATTCAGGATTTTCACAGAACCAAATATTCAAGCTTATCTCTGGAGGAAGGGTACTGTTGTTTCTGAGCACACAATGTCCTAATATTTTGGGGGGAACTTACTACTTCCAAAATGCTGACACCCACTATAACCAGGACATCGAAGTACGGGCATGCTATCCATATTGTTCTTATATGCATCATATGTCTTTTGCAACTGCTATTCATTTCCCTAAAACAATCACATTTATAACATTTTCACACCTGTTAAACCACTAGTACAATAACCTTACTGTATTTCAATGGACTCTAGTTCCGTTCGGTCCTTCAACATTCACAAGTCCATTAATGTGGTTGGCCTCATATCATGATGTTAAAAAGTACTAAGATGGACAGTTTAGAATGGTATGGCTACAGGTTACTAAAACCGATCATCTCACATGCAGAATCAGTACAGACGCAAACACAGCTCAAAACAGTTGCAAAGAAAGCAGTCTTGACTGTGGTTCCCAAGCATCTGGTCGGGCTCAATAACGAAACGGGTCCTCGGCATAGCGGCGAAAGATCATTTTTAATGCCGAAATTAGCCAAACGTTTAGACCCGAGGTGGTAAATATAGGGGAGCAGGCTTAAAACGGTCGGCAATGCGAAAAGGACAAGACATGTCACGCGCTGCTACAGCTAAACACTAATAAATCCAACAATGACTGGCACGACCATTCGTGCAGGCTTCATTCAATATTATTCAATAAACTGCCAGTGCAAATACAAATATGTAACTTCAAAATTATACACCAGTTATACATTAAACGACTGCATTACGTCATGTTTTCGTCGCAATTGAATCGCGTGTTAATTCAGAACGAAGTGGGGATTTTCGTAGGACGGCGATCGAAACTTCTCTTCAGGTAAGTGCGTGTTCAAACAGCCGACGCCAGAGCGGCGGAGGCAACACACGCCGCAGTTCCCACAACCCCATCACAGCAGACATCGCCCCACCACCGGATGTCCCGTATTGATCGCCCACTAGCACAACAAACAGGGAGAGAAACCGAGTATTCGTCACAAATATTACTGCAAACACACGCAAAATTGGTTTATTCCTGCGTTCCACGCTACACACAGTGGGGGCCTTGAATGACTTACGTACTTACTCCATGGAGCACAGTCCTTCCTGAGAAGCTAATAAATCGGTTCTTAGCTAGTCAAAAAATTCCCCGCATTTTATGGAAGCTGAATGTCCATTACCGCATATACAAGTGTCCACCACCTGTCCCTAATCTGAGACAGACCATTCCAGTCCATTGCCCCGCATCCCACTACGTGAAGATCCATGTTTATGTTATCCTCCCATCTACGTCTGGGTCTTCCAAGTGGTTCCTTCCTTCAGGTTTCCGCACCAAGACCCTGTATGCACCACTCTTCTCCCCCCATACGTGCTACATGCCCCGCCCATATCATTCTTCTCGATTTGATCACCCGAATATCTGGTGAGCAGAGACCATTAAGCTCCTCATTATGTAGTTTTCTCCACTCCCCTGTTCACTCGACCCTCTTAGGCCCAAATATTCTCCTCAGCAACCTATTCCCGAACACCCTCAGCCTACGATCCTCCCTCAATGTGTGCGACCATGTTTCATACCCATACAAAACAACAGGCAATATTATAGTTCTGCATATCTTAATCTTTACATTTTTGGATAGCAGACTGGAAGACAGAGATTCTGCACCAAATGACAGCAAGCATTCCCTGACTTCAATCCGCTCTTAATTTCTTCCTGAATAGAATTTTGATCTGTTAAGGCTGTTCCCAAATATTCGAACTCTTCCACCCTTTCAAAGGAATTATCATCAATCTCCATACTGTGACTTCGTCCTGTATTCTGATCACCAGACATGACCATGTACTTAATTTTATCAACATATACTTCTCATCCTGTCTCCTTACTAGCAACTACTAAAGCTTGTTTGTTTTTCTTTACAGTACGTATGCTTCCGCCCAATATACTCGTATCATCAGCATAATCCACAAGCTGATGTTTACCATTTAATTTCAAGCCGTCCTGGTTTATCAAAACCCTCCTAATGGCATACTCCAAAGCAAAGCTGAAAAGCAATGGCGATAAAGGATCTCCTTGTTTCAAACCGATCTGAATAGGAAACATGTAATACTAATGCTTGCTTACCAGGACTATACTACAGGTTTCATTCAGACACATTTTTATTAGCCTTACAGTTTCATGTGGATACCGCACACAATGAGAATATTATACAAGGCCTCCCTCCTAACTGAACCATAAGCCTTCTTGAAATCTACAAACAGCTGAGGCACTGCTTCACCCTATTCCCATTTCTCTCAAGTATTTGACGAATGCAGAATATATGATCAGTAATTGACCTGTTGCGTCAAAATCCACATTGATGATCCCCAGTAATTTCCTCTGCATATACAGTGAACCCTGACAGCAGGATTTTGGATAAAATTTTCTAAGTAGTTGACAAAAGTAAAATGCCTCTTTAATTACCACGACTTGTTTTATCGCCCTTCTTACAGGTAGGTACAATGATCGACTCCTTCCCCTCCTCAGGCAATTCCTTCTTATTCCAAATAGAACTAATAAGTTTGATTCTCAGAGCAGTTGCTCTACCCCCTGCTTTAATCAGTTCTGCTGTGATTTGACCAGTACCTGGTGATGTGTCTTTTTAGCTTTTCAATAACCGTCTCAAATTCAAAGGCACACGGCTCAGGCACTAGTGGCGCTATGCTGTATGTATTTCTGTCTGCCTAACATCATTAACCCCATGTACATTCAACAGCTGAAGGAAATGGTTCCTCCACCTAGCCAATGTACTCTGGAAGCCTGTAATCAAATCACCGTTCTCATCCTTTACTACACTAGTTATAAGCTGGTAGCCCTTCTTAAAGTCACTGATGTCCCTATACAAGTCTCTGATATTTTTTAAATAACTGTTTCCAGTTTTCAGACATTCGTTCTTTTTGTTCCTGAAATGCCTACTAGCTTCATGTCTTACACTGTTTAGATTACCTACACTGCTTCGGTTTAGATCCTGTAACCACTGCATTTTAGCCCGCTTACTTTAATCTAAAAAAACGAAAACACTCTTTTTAAAAGATGATTAATGCTGCTTCAATTCGTACATACCTACGCTCTGTTTAGTTGGTTTACATATTCTCTTCAATGTTTTCCCAAACCCTATGATGTGCCCGCTCTCATTTAAGTTCTCCAAAGCTCTAAACCTGTTTGAGACCTTAATCTGATACCATTTCTTAACATCCAGGTCATTTAGCTTCCTCAGATTAAATCTTTCCACATCAATCTTCTTTGCTTGTTGTTTACTTACTGCAATCTTTCCCTAACTTCTGCAACCACCAGACAGTGATCAGTATCGCAGTCAGCTCCCCTGGAAGATCGTACACTGAGTATACTCGAATGCCATCTCCTATCTATCCATACGTGATCAATCTGGTTGTGGGTCTTCACATCAGAACAGATCCAGGTGTATATGAATATTCTGGCGAGGGAACATCGTGCTCTTAACCACATTTTTGATGTGACAATGTTCACTATTCTAACACCGTTATCATTACTATCCTGATGTAGACTCTCATTCCAAATTCTCGGTTGGAAAATATACTCTCCCCCAAATTTTGAATTAAAATTTCCTAACAGAAATTTCATAAGGGTAATTAGGAAAATTATCGAAAACCTGCTCTAATTCCTCATAAAAGCTGTCTTTTACATCTTTTCTCCTTACTTGTGCATGCGCGTTCAGAACAATGGTATTACACCAGCGACCTCTCAGAACTATACATGACAACCTATCACTAACAAACTCTCTCTCTCTTAACTGCTGATACTATACTGTGGTGTACGCAAAATCCCGTTCTTAATTGATGATTTTAGTTTCCTTTCCATAGAAAGAAATGGAAATTCCCTGCTCCTACAATGCCCCTTTGTCCCACCTAGCCTCCTGTACACCCACTAAATCTAATTTATATCTTGCTAATTCGCTGGCTACTGTTGTAAGTGAACCACACCTATACAGGCTCCTTTCATTCCATGCACCAAATCTGATGTCCCTTTTCCATTATTTACGTCGAGGTACATGTATCTTTTTTGCAACGAAGCCAGTTTTTGGCGATGATGAGTCGTTATAACCTTGAATGCCATCGGAACTTACTAACGCTTTAAAAACACAATGAAAAGGAATATGCCTATTCATATATGGAGTACAAATATTATCAAAACGCATTCTTTGCAATTTCGCATACGTCGTTGATCTTAACGTCCACACGCTCAGTCACGACGGAACTAATGATCACTAGTTACTTTCCCGCGTACTGCGATCAGGTATGTATAGTACTACAAGTAGGGAGGCGTTACAATGTCCGACACTTCCCTTCGACTCGATTAACCTTGTTTAAAACTACGTCTGTGGACTGAAGGAAACCACTTCCAGCGTCTTCTTTAAATACTGTAAGTAAAAACCTAACATTAATCGCCTAACACCGAAACATTACTCGTGGACTTCCGTCGCTCTCACCGCCATCACGCAAAATGGTCTGAACGAAGTGATACGGGTTGTCGGATAAAATGTCACCGTTTTTCAGACTGCTACGAATCCTGCTATTAAATACGCATTTTACTGGTTTTATCTTCTCGTACATTTCTCAGGTTTTGAGAACAATGATAAGGTCTAGGCCTATACAAGTCTCGTTTAAACAGAAGTTGTACAAAACCTACATGAACGAAAATGATACCACTCCGAGAACTTCTAATGTGAAATGTCGGTACACCAAACGTGATTATGTAAAATTTATTAAAGACCAACAAATACACTTTCTTTTTTTATGTAATTTTATTATACCGTGACCACCAATTTATTCAGAGTCACCAAGAAATATGGAACATATCAAAATATGTGACTACTGTCGATGATCTAAGGGTCGGACATGGTATGTTCACTACACAATCACTGTACGCACTTCGAGCACGTAAGCTCTACCTGTACATGCCATGAGGGCGCAGGAGGAAGATGACGGAAACAGACTAGCTCCACGCATTATTAATCTTCGCAAAACAACGAGTGGCCAGCTTCACGCCACAACCGCGTTACTCCTCGAAAAAATCCGCCTGTACCCAATGAAGAGGGGACTAGGCGGGCCCCTGAGCCGGTCTGTACGCGTTGGAAAGAGTAAAAATCTCTTGACCCAGTCGAAATCTGAACTTGAACCAAAATTCCTCGGTAGCCCAACCCGCAGGCTAGTCACTATATCCCGACTTCGAACAAAGACTACACAATTATAGTTTTGGCTTTTTTCTAGACCTCACAGCCGTAATTTTCACCAGTCGCACCATCATCGCGTCTGCCTAGTGCACAAAACTATAGTAAAATATCTTCCACCATGATTCCTGCCAACTTTTAAGAAACTGCGTTCCAACCCATACCCATCAATTTGCAGGTATGCGCCGCATAACGACGTTTCGGTCAACGACTGGCCGCATATACGACAGTGGTCCCATAAGATTACAATATTACAATACTTACCATTGTGATACAATTGCCTACAGTATTCAGTACAGCAACATGTTATACAGGTTTGTAACCTAGGAGTAACAGGCTATACCATTTAGCCTAGGCGTGTAGTAGGCTATACTGTACTATCTAGGTTTGTGTAGGCTATACTGTACTATCTACGTTTGTGTACGTACACGTTCGCACAACGACGCATTTCTCATGACGTATCCACGTCGTTAAGCGACCCATATCTGTACAAACAGAAGAACTGCACTCTGGCATGGAAGTATAACACACGTATACTTCCTGCGTGTCCAAAAACTGCCGTATTTACCCGAATAAGATGAAATTCTTTACCAATTCATCATCTGAAAAATGCTGGGTCGCAATACCATGAACACGGTCTTGTATAGCTATTTTCCTAAAAACTGAAGACTGCGAAGCGAGGGTCATGTTACATCTGGGTGAATACGGAACACTGCCACAATGACTACATGCACCGAAGCGAAGGGACTTGTTGCGTTTCCAAGCTGCGTGGCGTGGAAGTAGCAAGACCAACTTAAAGCCAAGTTAACACTGCCACTGGACAGAGGAGAACGCAGTTCCACTCTGCATGTTCTGTCACGTTTTCCGGAGGAAAAACTGGAAAAATACACGTGGGGGGATGGCGAAAGGTGGCGGGAGTACTGGATAAAACGCAGTTATGTTGACTAGAACTGTGTAAGGACGGGCCAACCGCAAATTTATTTATTTATTTTTCTGCGGTTCACATGACGATGAACAAAATGCACAGGACAGTCCGTGGAATTTGTCTTGGTCTGAGATACTAATTCAACATTTGCATGGAATCAAAGAGTACAACCACGAAAACATACGCAAGTGTCATTCCAGCCGACATTCGAATCAAGTACCTCCCGAAGAAGTCAGAGATTTACCCCTTGGAGAAACCTGTGCCATAATCTGACACGAGTACTTACCCAATCATAAAAAAGGGACTTTTTTTTAATATGGTAGCCAATCAAATATCATGACTGCCAGAACAAGGTGGATCGATACCTTCTAACGCCATGCTGTGTTCTCCCCTGCGATTTGCATGCAAGATTCACTTCTTCCTGTACTACTGTTTTTCCTACAATAAGGAAAAGTTTAATTCAAAGCAGCTAAATTCTTATGACTTACAAAGTACGTTCACTGCCAACTCTCTTGGCTGAAGTTCGCCATTTTCTCTACGCCAAACGGGGGTAAATGAGCCAGTGACGTATATAAAGCCCTGGCCCCCGCAACCGTGCAGATTACTAATATTTGTGAGTTCTTTCGGATTGGATTCTGTTCTGTCAAAAGGGAAGTATTCTGAGAAACCGTGGTGTAACTTCGCTAATAACTGTGTGGGGGG
>JGI20166J26741_11743362_pt1 | contig 21466 bp, 10 predicted proteins | sample TergutCu122P5_FD_26741 | JGI IMG/M metagenome (IMG submission 26741)
CTGTCCAGAAATAAACTGATCAAATATTTTTTTGAAACGCCGTAGAAGCGTTCGTCGTTTCAAAAAAATGTGCATGTTATTTCTGGACAGTTCCTAACCGCCGCGGCGGGATTTACGCTGTCACCGTGACCGCGAACACGACCTTCGTCCCGTTCGGCGCGGATATCGTGATGACGGAGATGCCCGCCTTTAGCGGGATCAGCGCGTCTCCGTTGACTCCGCAGACCGCCGGGTTCGAGCTCGTGATCGTGACGGCGCCGGGGCCGTCCCATGTGTACGGGATAACCAGCGGCTTGCCGATCTTGGCCGCCATCGACTTAACCGAACACAACAGCGAAGACGGGACCGCGGTTTTTACGGCCGCCGCCAGCAAAGCGGCCTGTTCGTCTATGGCGCTCTGCTTCGCGGCGGGGTCGTCATAGACCGTCTGGGCCGCGTCCGCAGCCGCCTGCAAAACCGCGAGGGACGCCGCCGTGTAGCCGGCCGGATTGGCCAGAATGGCTTGCGCGCCGGCAAGCGCGGAGGCCAGAGCCGTCTTGTCGGTGGAGAGGTTCGCCATGGCCGCGCTCAGGGCGTTAGCCGCGGCGTCCACGGCCTGCTGGTTCGCTTCGCTGTAATCGTTTATGTCCGCGTCGGCGGCCCGCGCCGCGGCAAGCGCCACGGACAGGTCATTCCAGGACGCGGCGCTGTAATCGCCGGGAACCAGCGCCCCGGCGGCCAAAATAGCCGCTTGCAGAGCGCTCTTGTCGAGCTCTTTCGCCGGCGCGGCGTTGTACTTCGCGTCCCAGGGCCTGATTTCGCTGGCCTGATAGATGTATACGTCGTTGACATACGTTTTGTACGAGTCGTCCGCCAGACCGTTGCTGTCGCAGCGTATCTCAAAGCCCATCGTGCTTCTCAGGTTCGTGACCCTGTTGCCGGCGTCCACCGGGCTGTCCGCCCCGGGCGCGAAGTCGATCGACGCGCTGGTGACCAGCGCTCCGTCAAAGTAGAAGTCATAGCTTAGCACGGTCTCGGACGGGAAGCTGTATTTGATCGCGATGCGGTGCCACGTCTTCGGGGCGACGTCTATCCTTGCCCAGTTGCTGGTGCCGTTGTATACCTGGAGCTGTCCTCCCCAGAAACCCGTGAATCCCCAGTTGTTCCAGGTATTGTACAGAAGCCTGAGAGCCGCCCCCGCGCCGGCCGAATCCGGGTAGAAGTAGAAATCGAAGACATAGTCCTTATTGAGCTCGATCTTGCTGACTATGCCGGACGAAATCGTGTTTAACATCCAGCCGCCTCTTGACGCCGACAGGAGCTGGTCGCCGCCGCCAAGGTAGAACGGGTCGGAGGGAGAGGGCGCCACGACAACGCTCGGCACATAGCCGTTGTTCGGATAGCGGCAGCCCAACAGCTCGTCGCCCTCCCGGAGCTGCGCCCCGGCGGTCAAAGAGTCAAAGGTGCCCCTGAGTATCGTCGGGTCGACGTATTCCTTGCCGTAGAGGAGCATCTGCTGCACCGCGATGTTGGTGCCGGGACCCAAAGTCGTGAACATCAGATACCGCGTGGTTATCGGCGCGCCGAACTTAAACGACGGATACCACTCGTTGCCGCCGCTTCCGGCAAGGCCGGGCACGGCCTCGGTCCAGGACGACTGTACTATCCCGTTCAGATCGTCGAAGGCATAGCCTCCGGCCAGGTTAAGCCCGGACGCGTCCCCGTAGTAGACCTTGAACGCGCCGTAGGCCGCGCCCCAGCCCTTGATCATCAGGTCGATCTCGTTGATATCGTAAACCTTGCCCAGGTCGATCAGCGTATATCTGTTGGTGTTGGACTGGTCAAAGTACGGGACCGCCCAGTTCGCCGGATAGCCGCCGGCGGCCGGCAAGGTGGTGACGCCCATCTTCGGGTCAAATTCGGCGTTGTACTGGAACATATTCGCATAGTTGTCAGGCATCCATGTGTTCGTCATGTTGTAGAACGAGAAACCGGCCCACGGGATCTTGTCCGAAAGGGGAATGTCGTCCGCGAAGTTGGCCGTCACGGTCACGTTTTTGGCCGGCATCGCGAAGGTTGTGGACGGGCTGTTCGCGTTGGCGAAACTGACGCCGTCCGCGCTGGTCCAGTTCACGAAATGCTTGCCCGCGACCGTCCCCGCGCCGATCATAACCGTCGCGCCCCCGGCGTACTGGCCGCTTCCGCTGGCGCCGGTTCCGGCGCTGACGACCGTGACGGAGTATTTGGGCGTGGTGTCCGGTACAAAATTCGCGGTGACAGTCACGGCATGGTCAGGCATGGCGAACGAAGTCGCCGCGCTGCCCGAGTTGGCGAAAGTCACCCCTGCGTCCGTCGTGGTCCAACCGGAGAACATCATGCCCGCGGGCGCTGTCCCTGCGTTTATGTAGACCGTCTCGTCCTTCGCGTATTGTCCGCTTCCGCTCGCACCTGTTCCCGCGCTGTTGACTGTGACCTGATAGGTGGTCACCGGCGTCTGGTTTGTATACTTCTCCGGCCATGGCTTGACGTCCCCGCGGTAGATCAAAACGTCGTTGATGTACAGCGGATTGTCGGCGACGCCGGGGCCCTCGTGGCTGACGCCCACCAAAAATCCCATCGAGCTTATCAGGTTGTCGATCTGATACTGCATGCCGCCCGGGACGGCGGAGTCGCGCGTGACGGTCTGCAGGAGCGCGCCGTCGTAATAGACGGAAAATGTTATCTGCGACACCGTGTTGAATCTGTATTTGACAACGAAACGGTGCCATTGGTTGGCGGTCGGATAGATGTTGGACGAGGTGTTCCAGTCTTTCGCCTGGTTGTAGACCATCATCCCGCCGTGCCAGTTGGTGTCCGCGAAGCCGTCCCGCATCCAGCCGCCGTACAGGAACTGGAAAGTCGGCGACGTCTGCGCCGCGGTAGCGTAGAAGGAGAGCTCGAACACATAGTCCTCGCCGACCTTCGTCTCGTCCAGCACAGCCGCGGAATTGGTCCTGAAGACATAGTCGACGTTCGTCACCCGAAGGAGCTGGTCGCCCGCGCCCAGATAGGCGCCGCTGGACGAGGCCGGCTGGACGACGGTGTTCGTGGCCGGGTAGTTGCTGTCCACCGCGAGGCCGTCGTCGTTGTTCTTGAACTGGCTGTTCACCGTCAGGTCGTCAAACGTGCCGTTCAGCAGCGTGCTCTTGGGCAGGGGGGTATATACCCACACGTCGTCGTAGTAGTATGTGCTGCCGGCGGTAAACGGGTTGGCGGTCATCTGCAGCAGCAGGCCCCCCAGCGGAAGAGTCTGCTGTATGGTCGTGGCCGCCGCGCCGATGGACGCGCCGTCGTAGAATATCTCATAGGCTATGTTGTTGCCGGCGTCGATCTTGAATTTCGCCTTTATCTGGTGCCACTCGCCCGGAACGACCGTGACCGCGCCGCTGTCCGGGCTCCAGATGGGCTTGAACCTATTGCCGGTGCCGTTGGCGTTGTAAACGGGCGACCAAGTGTTGAGAAGGCGCAGTTCCGGGGCGTATGTGGTGTCCGTCAGCTTGAGCTTCAGGTCCACATAGTACCACTTGTCCCGCTGCATCGAGGCCAGATACGACGCCGGTATCGTGAACTGGGGATTGGCGACGGTGGCGTCGACTTTGAGTATCTTTCCCGCCGTGCCGTTGGCGTTCGTCCCGTCCACTGCCGTGGCCGTCCCGCCCCAGAAATTGTACGAGTCGTTGTGCACGCCGTCGAAATCGTTGTCGAAGAGGAACTGATTCTCATCGGAACTCGGCTTCGGCTCGAACGTGCGCACCCACGGCTCGGGCGGCGTCTCGCCCTTGGCCAAAGAGCCTTTCAGCATCATCTCGGTTACCGGCAGATACGGCCCGTTCCACTGGTCTTTCGCGATAGTGCTGGGGCCGTCCTCTATGCCGACCACGAGATACCTGGTCGTCGCGCTGACGTTTGCCGCGTCCCAGGTCATCCAGTTGCCGAAGTCGAACCAGCATATCCTCTCCCAGTCGCTTCCGGCGAGCATCGTCCGGACCTGCGCGGCGGTCATGCCCGCAGAGGTATACGAGGGCGCGCCCGCGCCCGTGTAGGCGTAGACGGCGAACACGTTGCCGCCGAGCAAGGTGTTGTTGGTGTCCCAGGCGTATACGGTGTCGAGGTTATACTTCGCGCCGAGGTCGATTATGGCGTATTTGTCCCTGTAGCCGGGATCCCAGGCGTTGGCGTCGTTCGGGGCCGGGGTCGTGCCGGTGTCCGTCCGGAACTCGTCGAAGAGTTTGCTCGGGTTGCCGCTGGCGGGGGTCAGAGTGTCGAACTTGAAGTTGTGCGCGTCGATGATCCCGCTGACCGGGTTGTAATACTCGCCCTGCGAGAGGATGACGAACACGGGCTGCTCGCTGATGGACACGGAAACGGCGTTATTCGCGATCTGGCCGGTTATGTCGGAGCGCACGCCCCATTTGGTCTTGTCCTGCAAGGTGACGAGGGTGGCGTGGTCGTACCCGTCGGGCAGGGCAAGGGAATAATTCTCCTTGTTCGCGCCGTTCATGTCGCCGAGGGAAGTCGGCAGCCACAGCGCGTATATCTGGTCGGTATTTTTAGTGGAGTTGAACTTCAGGACCATCGGGCCGTCGGTCTCGACGTCGGCAGGCCCGCCGCCGCTGGCCTTCCAGCCGCCGTCCTCCACGATCTGGACGTCGTCGAGAGAGGCGTCCTTGAGGACGTTTCCCATCGTGCCGACATAGTACCAGGAGGGCTTGAAATCGGTCGAGCCCTGGGTGCCGTTGATGAAGCCGCAGGTGTCGAAGCGGCCGGTGGCGCTCGGGTTGGAGGTGCTGTTGGGCATCATGAACTGCTGGACGCGGTTGATCCCGGCGGCCGCCAGCATCAGGTATTCCCTGACGAGCCAGCGCGCCTGGACCTCGTAACCGGTCAGCCCAACGTTGACGCCCACGTTCTGCGTAACGCCTTTGCCGTCGACATACTGCGCCGTGGCGCTCGTCGGCGTCCCCTGGGACGTATCCCAGCCGAACTCCGACAGCCATATCTGTTTGTCCGGGAAGTAGTCGTTGCGGAACTGCACGAACTCGCTCATCCTCTGGAAGATGTGGTCCTGCTCCGGGGACTGGCCTGTCTTGACCGTCGAGCCGTCCGGGCAGTAGTAGTGGCCGTTGAACACGTCGAACGGATATTTCACGTATCCATCGGCGGAGCCGCCGTGCGCGGCCTTCCACTGATCCAGCGTCCTGTTCGTGTCGAACCAGTGCATCATGGCCGCGACGAAATCGTTGTTGTTCCAGTCGCTGCCGTTGTACTTGGTCTGGGTGATGATACCGGCGAGACCGCCGAGGACGAGCTGGGCGTTCGGGTCGGCCTGCTTGATCCCGACGCCGGGGCCGAGGGTGCCCATGTGGCCGTCATAGTCCGCGCTGAGCATGGCCGCGAACTGCGCGCCGGAGAAAGCGCCGAGGTTCGGCTCGTTGTAGTCCTCGTAATATTTGACGTAACCTAGGCCGATCGCCTTGTTGGTGCCCGGCGCGACGCGCACGAGGCTGGGATCGACCGCCGTGTTGCTCCCGTACCTGGCCGCGAGCTGGAACATGCTCTGCCCGTGCCCCAGGTACGAGGAGGCCTTTGTCGAGCTCATGCCGTCCGGGTCCTGATAGGACGGCCTGGCGCCGTAGCCGTAAGCGCCTCCCTGCATACAGATGGTGACGTCCACGCCCCTGTCATGCATGGCCTTATAATAGTTATCGAAGCCCCAGCCGTCGATAAATGTGGCGTGGGGGTTCATGCTGGTGATCGAGTTGTCCTTTACGCCGCCTATGTCCCTGTCGTTGGCCGTGTATTCCGTCCAGCCCCAGGTGTGGTATTCGCGGATGTTGCCGACGATCTCGTAAGCGGCCTGCGCCTCGGTGAAGAAGCTGTTCGAGCCGACGAACTGGTCAAAATTCAGGCCGACGCCGCCGGTGACCGGCGTGCCCGGCGGGACCTTCACGCTCTCGATGTTCCAGGAGGACGCGAGATAGTCGTCCCCGGAGCCCTCCACCTTGGAGCCGTAAAGCAGGACCTCCGCGATGTCCGCGTCGCAGTAATACTGCATGGAGTAAGGTCCGTACATTTCGTTCGTCCAGGAATAGGAGGACGGCGTTCCTACCACGCTGTCGCTGGTCTTGACGAAGCGGAGGCCGTTGGTCTGGTATCCGCCGGGATAGAGCGCCGTCACGTCGATCGGTACCCAGGCGCTGCGGTTGGCGGAGACGACCTCGCCGAGCTTGACCGTCCCGTCGTAGCTGTAGACCTCGATCTTGCCGCCCATGACTTCGTAGGGAGCGCTGCCGTCGACGGTGTACGTGGACGGGGCGTATACCGGGCCGTCGTAAACCCAGACCGTTTCGATGTTGTACAGGCTGGTTTCGCCGAATTTGACGCGGACGATGTTGTTGCCCGCGTCGTAATAGCTCGCGCCGGGTGTGCGCCAGACGTTGTCGTTGGCGCTGGCCGCGGAGTTGACGTACGGCTTGGCCGGGTTGCCGGTTCCGCTCGGCGGATAGCCGACCATCGAGGCGAACTCGTCGAAGAGCCTGAACTTATTGTCCGCGGGCTCCTCTCCGGCCATCTCCAGCATGGTCTTGTTCACCTCTATGTACTGGGACGGCCCCGATACGCCCGCGCGAACAACCGCGGTCGCAACGAAAGGCGCCATCGTCAGCACAATCGCCAGGGCGAGCGTGACCGCCAGAGGCTTCCTGAGGATTGTCAGATGCTTTGTCACTCTTTCTCCTCCTTTTTTTAGTAGGAATTTATTATAGATTAAAGTTTTGCCAACTTTACAGGATTGCGCTTTGTTTGTTTTTGTCAAGTAGAGCAACCCGAACAGCCCCGCGGCCGGGACCGTCCGAAGGCCGTTTCCCCGGCGATCACCTCTTGTACACCCGCATTGGCGGCATGGATTGAAATTACATATTATCATAAATTATAACATAATTCGAGGCAATGTCAACACGACTTTTAGAAATATTTGATACTAATTCCACATTCCTAATTCCACATATAAAGCATAACGGTATTTTTTTGAACAATTTTAAACACCGATTTTGCGGTTTTCTGTATTGTGTAAACAAGGCGTGGAAATTGGTTGACAGGATAAAGGCAATTACTTGACAGGGTAATGTTTTGCTTGACGGGGAATATGGGACCTGCTGTTTACGCTGTCCGTATGGTTTCAGATAAAGGGCTGTTGCTTTCCTGCGTTTGCAGTTTGGCAACAGCCCCGTTTGCTTTTTCGCCTTGTATAGTCGTTTCGTTTGAAATTGAGCTTCAACAGCTCATTTCAAATCGAAACGACTTTATCATTTGAATTTTTTGATTTGGGCGCGGGCCGTCAGCGTCATATATTTCTCTTTTGTCGCCAGCCCGCCTCGGATGTGCCGTTCCGACTTGTTCACTTCCAGGACCCTGCGCGCCTCGCCAGCGAGCCTAGGGTTGATCTTGACAAGCCTTTCGGTAACGTCCTTATGTACGGGAGTTATGTATTAGAACGTTTTTCTCCAGACCCAGATCTCCCAGCAATTTCAAGTAAATCTCGACTTTTCCGTCCTTGTCAATCTCGATTCGCTGGACGATTCTTTTAAGCTGCGCGTTGGTCATCCGGCGTATATCCGTGATGGATTCTATCTCCTTAAATGTGGTATTGAGAATATTTTCCAACTGATCGGCCCTGTTCAGGTTATATGACACCATTTTCAGCTCGTTTTCCAGCCGTTCGATTTCCTTCCTGGCGCCGCCTATGCGCTCGTTCAATTCTTCGCGGGTGATTAGGCCGTCGGTATACATATCCATAGAGCGTTCACGAGTTTTCGTGAGCTTGTCCAATTTGGCGGCAAGTTCCTTCTCATAGCCCACATTCTCGTCCTTGGCCTTGTATATCCGTTCAAACTCGCCGACGACATGGCGCAGCACGTTTTTCTTCTTTTTGATTATCTCGGCGAAGTAATTTTGCAGCGCGGCTATCAGCGTATCCTCGTCCGTCGCGTAGGCGTTGGGGCAGATATTCGCGCCCCTCCCGTTATGCCCGGAACAGACCCAGCGGATATATGTGTTCCTGTAGGTTCGCTCGGTACGGCGGAACGACCAGCCGCACTCCTTGCACTTTATCAGCGTAGAAAACAGATATTTGTTGCTTTGCCGCTCGTGTTCGGCCTTGAAAACCTGCCCGCGGCTCTTCATAATCTGCTGCGCCTTTTCAAAGACTTCCGGCTCCACGATTCTCAAATCGGGGCGGTCGGTGATGAGCCATTCGGTTTCGTCCCTGTTGGTGCGCCGCCCGGTCAGGAAATCCGTGACCTCCTGTTTGCCGTTGATGACTTGACCTGTATAAAGCTCGTTTGTGAGTATGCGGCAAACGGCGTTTTGGCTCCACAGGCTGTTTCGTTTCGTTTTCTGCCCCCACTCGTTGAGCTTGTTCGATATTTTGGACGCGCCGTAGCCTTCTTCTGTGTACCATTGGAAAATCTGCCGCACAACGGCTGCTTCTTTCTCATTTATCGCCAGATTGAAATAGTCGCCCTGTTTCTTGTCATACCCGAACACGATATTCGGAACGCGGCCCTTTTCGGCGTTCATTCGCTTGCCGAATTTCACACGCTTGCTCGTGTTGGCGCTTTCCTCCTGGGCCAGCGCGCCGAAGATGGTCAGCACGAACTCGCTGTTGCCCATCGAGGTCATATTCGCGGTCAGGAATTGCGTCTCGATGCCGAGGGCTTTCAGCCTGCGGATATTTTGAAGCAAATCGACCGTGTTGCGGGCGAAGCGGGAGATGTCCTTGACGACGATCATGTCGTAAACGCCATGCTCCGCGTCGGCCATCATCTGAAGAAATTCCTTGCGGTTCTTGATTTTGGTGCCGGAGATTCCCTCATCCGCGTACAGCCGGACAAGATTGCCGCCGGTCTTTTTGGTGTAGTCCGCGAAAAACTGTTTTTGCGTTTCGAGGCTGTTGAGCTGGTCGGACTTGTCCGTGGATACGCGGCAATAGGCGGCGATGTTCATATTTACATCTCCGTATCATTTTTACTTGAAAACCATAGAAACGCAGGGGCGCGTGATTTCGTACCCGCGCCCTGCCTGTCACTGTTATACCGGAGTGCGAAAACATCAGCCTCCTCTGTCACGTCGTCGGCAAATGTTTTCTGCATCCGGTATAATCCCGCTCGGTGTTCTGAATCGGAGCGCGGGTTTTACCCAGGTTTAGGCGGCGTCGCTTGCGCGCGCTTCGCGGATTCCTGTATGGCCCTTTCCACTTTGCCCTTATTGGCTTCGATAAAGACATCCAAGAGGGCGTCTATGTATTTTTCATCTATTTTATTGGGGTTGTGGAATGTAAAAGTCAGATTCTGCTTCTGTTTCTTCATATAAGATGTGCCTCCTTATGCCTCATTACAATGTATATGGCTTGTACGCCCGCGTTATTTCGGGACTTTTGTCGTCTGGAAAAGAAGCTTTATCCAACCTTTGACTATTTTGGATTTATGCCATAACAGAGGCCGCAAACACGGCGTTTTCGCGCCTAAACATTACAGCAGCGGCAATGTTTTGCTTTCAACGATTTTCCACAAATGTCTTATAGATGAAAAAAAGCGTGACTGATTGAACGGAAATACGCCGAAAACGCTGATAAATGGTAAATTTTTTTTTGAGCGCCGGCTTATTGACTCTTGAGCGCCTCTAGTAGATACACTTGTACTCGATGGTGACGGAAGGGGGACTATATGACCGAAAAAATGCCTTTCCTGCTGGAAGCGAACGGGTACTCCCGTGATCAGGTCGATAAGTATCTCAGCACAGTGTCCGATGAATACGAGGCCATGCACGCTGAGTACATGCACAATCTGTGGGTGATCGACCAACTGGAAGAAGAAAACCGGGATTTACGGGATGAGATCCTGGAACTGAAAAACAGCATCCACCTGCTGGAGTATGGAAGGCCCGATCGAAAGGCGGCGGGGGATGCCTAGAAAAATCAAGTCCTTGGAAGATATTAACCGTGAGTTTTTCTCCTCGTATGCCGCGGGGACGCCCGCCGGCGACGCGGACGCCCGGTTGCCCTCGACGGAAGCCACGGCCGGCGAAATAGACGCGCAAAGCGGAGGCTCCGATCATTTTTCTCCCGTTCCCGCCCAATCACCCGAATCGCGGCCGGCGGGGGAACGCGCAATCCGGACGGTTTATATAAGGAAGCGGGTCATCGCCGGAAAGTTACCCGCCGGACGGTGTGCGGCCGCCGGGCCGAGCGCCGGTTTCAAACTCATCCTGATCCGGGAGGCCGTCCCCGTACCGGCCTCGACGCACGAGCCGGCCGCGCCGCACTCACTGGAAATCACGGCCGGACAAAAGGCTCTCCCGGGGCCGGCCCCGACCCTCGCGCTCCCCGCGCCGAGGGGCGCTCTGTGCATCCGGCGGCGTCGGACGGACAAAGCGTTTCAGCGGCTCGCGCTCCCCGCGCCGCGGGAAAATCCATCCATGCTCTCTTTGCCCGTTGAACCGGCAAAAAAATTAGTTTTCTATAACGCAACACCCACCGCGCCGGAGCCCCCTGCAGCCGCGCCCTCAGCGCCGACAGCGGAAGCGGCGGCCGGTCCGGAACCTCGCGGGAAGAAACGCCCGGTCTTCCGCATGATCTCAAACCTCGTCTTCTATTTGGCGATAGCGGGGATCCTGTTCACCTCCGTCGTCTATTCTTCGGGCAACAAGGGTGTGCTCAATGTTTTAGGCTATTCGTTCCTCGACGTTGTCAGCGGGAGTATGCAGCGCGAGATCCCGAAGGGCTCGCTGGTCATCATCAGGGCATTTGACCCGGAAAGGCTTATCGTCGGCGACGACATAACCTACATGCGTCAGGATAACAGCACCGTCACCCACAGGATCATACAGATCATCGAAGACTATCAGGGCGGCGGAGAGCGCGGTTTTGTGACGAAAGGGCTCGAAAACGCCGACCCAGACGAGAACGTGGTCCGCGCGTCAGCCGTGGTCGGGAAGGTGGCGTGGCACGTCCCGGGGCTCGGTTTTACCCTGACCTATATCGCGGGGCACATTGCGCTGGTTCTGGTCATCTTCGGATCCGCGATCCTGTTCTCCGTGGGGCTTGGAGCGCTCCTGAGGGACAGGCGCGACGAAAGGCGCAAAAGGAACGAAACACGCGCCGGGTCCGGGACCGTAATTCTAAATCGGTAGCACCGCAACAAAAAATAATCCTTAAAAAAGGAAGGATGGTATCATGCACCATTTATTCGGCGGGTTGAGACACATCCGCAAACAACTGTCGATGGCGCTTGTGGCCGCGACGGCCGCGGTGGTCGCCATCGGAAGCACCTGGGCTTACAGCGATTTCACCCAGCATAAGTCCAACGAACTGGAAGGCACCGGGCTTAAGTATGACGCCAGCCTGGTCGAGAATTTTGCCGAGGTGACAGACTGGAAGATCACCGACGGCCAGGTCCAGAAGGAGGTCCGCGCGGCCAATAACGGCATCGCCGCGGAAGGCTTCGGAGACGTTTACGTCCGTCTCCAGTTCAAGGAGTACATGGAAATCGGCATTCTGACCTACACCTACTCCCAGGACCGCTACATGATCGACACCGACGGCAATTTCATCGTCTTCGCCACCAAGGACGAGGCGGAAGCCGCCTATCCCGATCACGAGTACGCCAACGCGACCGACTTTGTATCCGGCGCCTCGGGCTGGTTCGTCCTGACCCAGGCCGGGGACCCGAACGGACAGTACGGCAAGTTCATGATCACCAGCATCACGCCCTCCAACGAAATGACGCCGCTTATCCCCGGCACCTCCAGGGAATCGGGCGAGGCGTCCGCAAACCATGAGGCGGGCGACAACCAGGAGTGCGCCTATCCCGTCCATTCCTGGATCACGCCCCTCTCGACAGCCGACTATGTCGAATGGCAGCTTGGCCCGAACATCATCCCTCTGTCCCAGTGGGACGGCAATCCCGTCGCGGCTTGGATCCTGGACGATTCTTCGGACAGCGGCTACGCGTATTGGGGGCAGCCCCTCGGCACCTCCACCGAAACCACCAATATCCTGGACAGCGTCTCGCTGCTGAAGCAGCCGGACGGCAGTTTCTACTACGCGATTCATACGGACATGGAGTCCGTGTCCTTTGACCAGCTCTCCGACTGGACCGACATGCCGCAGGAAGTAAGCGATTCCTTCCTTAACAATAAGCCCGCGGTGCTTCTGTCCAACATCCCGGCCTCGGTCATGGCGGGCGGCAAGGTAAACGGCCCCGACTTTATCGTCACGCCGGCCTCCTCGACCCAGTCCGTGACATGGTCGTCCAGCGATCCATCGGTCGCTTCCGTCGACGCGAACACCGGCGAGATAACCGGCGTAACGGCGGGCAAAACGACGATATCCGCGCTGGCTCCGAACGGGGCCCGCAGCTACTTTGTCATCAGGGTTTCGGCGGCGGAAACGCCCGCGACGGGCATAACCCTGTCCAACGCGCCGGCGCAGGCCGCGGTCGGCCAGTCGGCGGCCGGGGCGGATTACGCGCTTACGCCCGCCGGTTCCACCGACGGCGTGACATGGAGCTCCGGCAACCCGGCCGTCGCGTCGGTCGACCCGCTGACGGGCGCCGTGACCGGCGTGGCCGTGGGTACGGCCGTGATAACCGCGAAGACCGACAGCGGAAAGACCGCCTCTTATAGCATAGAAATCGTTGCGGCGTCAGTTCCTTCGACAGACATCACCCTCTCGGGCGCTCCCGGCGAGGTCGCCGTAAACGGTTCCGCGGCGGGCCCGACTGTAACGCTGTACCCCGCGGGCTCCACTGACAACGTGACCTGGAGCTCGAGCGCCCCCGCGGTCGCGGCAGTTGACCCGACTACGGGTAAAGTGACGGGCGTGTCGGCAGGCCAGGCCACGATCACCGCCAGGACGGACAGCGGCAAGACCGCCTCGTATGTCATAACGGTGACGCCCGAGGTCATTCCTGCCACGGCCATCGCCCTTTCGGGCGCGCCGGCCGGAGTAACGGCAGGCGACGCGGTCAACGGCCCGTCGGTTATTCTTACGCCCACCGGCTCCACGGACAACGTAACCTGGAGCTCGAGCAACCCGGCTGTCGCGGACGTGGACCCGGCGACGGGCAAAGTTACGGGCGTCGCGCCCGGCTCCGCCACGATCACCGCGAAGACGGACAGCGGCAAGACCGCCTCGTATAACATCACGGTTTCGGCGGCGTCAGTACCGGCCACAGGCATCACCCTTTCCGGCGCCCCGAGCGCGGTGGCGACCGGCGATACGGCGGCGGCCGCGAATTATACGCTTACGCCCGCCGGTTCCACCGACGGCGTGACCTGGAGCTCGAGCAACCCCGCGGTCGCGGACGTGGACCCGGCGACGGGCAAAGTTACGGGCGTGGCGGTAGGCCAGGCCACGATCACCGCCAGGACGGACAGCGGCAAGACCGCCTCGTATAACATCGACGTCACAGCTGGCGCGATCGCCTTGATCGCCCCCCTGGACCCGAGCGTCGGCTATATCTCAATGCCCCAGACCTTCGACCAGAAGGATGAGGGAATGCTGATCCAGTCCGACGACGCGTTTGTCACGGTGCAGAAACAGGCGGCCGGCGCGATTCACCTGTCCGACATCCTTGTCAACATGAGCGACGCCGTCGGCATGACGGTGGCTCCGGCCCCCGGCAGCCCCTACAGCGCGGCCGACTTTTCGATAGGCAACAGCAATATCGGCGGGCTTATGTCCCAGCGCCCGAACGACCCGTACTGCATACTCTACACGGCGATACCGACCCGTGCCCAGGCCTTGGCGGACTATGCCGCGAACAGCGGCACCAGGTACCCGATAACCACCGACCTCGTTCTGACGACGGCGGACGGCCGCACGGCCACGATCACGATCACAATGTCCTACAACGCGATGGTTATGTGGGATTGATGATGCCATTTGAACGGCACATGCGTGACAAATCTTGAAAAGGGGTGTATCTGTCCTTGCATACCAGAAAATTCAGTTTAAGGAATTTCATGGCCGAAACGGCGCCGGCGGCGCTGATGGCTGTCGTGGTCGCGGTCTCCATGGCGGCGTGGGGGATCCGCGACACACACGCGGAGGAATCCGGCTCCGCTCAAAGCGATTACACATGCGCTTATACTAACCCAAACCCGGCAAACTTCTCCAGAACCCTTTCAATAGGCCAGACCGAGGCGTTCACAGTGGCGAATGCGTTCTCCTGGAACGTGAACAACCCCTCCGTGCTTGCCCTGACGTCCAGCATGGGCAGCATCAACGCCTCGGTGACGGCCAAAAAGCTCGGCGTAGCCACGGTCGCCGCGGCTTCGACCTCAGGCCAGGTGATCCTGCGCAGCTATCAGGTCGTCGATAACGACAATATCACGGGCTATACCATTGCCGGAGGCATCGAGGGCAGCCTCGCCGAAGCCGGCGACACGCTGACGATCCCGATAACCACCGAGCCGGCGGGATCGGCAGACAGGATCATATGGCAATCCCTTAACGAATCCGTCGCGTCCGTGGCTCCCGGCGGAATCGTAACGGCAGTCGCGGAGAGCGGCGCGGCGATCATCCAGGGCACGTTCACGGATCCCTGGGGCGTCGATCACACCATCCCCTACATGGTGCTGGTGGGAGACCTGAAAGGCGCCGTTAAGACTCCCGCGGACGTCTTCCAGGGCGCGGACGGCAAGTATTACAAGCCGGTGGGGACACCACTCGGCGTCTATGAAAAAGTGAACCAGGACGGCACGTCGCTGGCGCCCCCGCAATACGTCTACAGCCCGAACGGCAGCCCCGGCGGCGGCGGCGATAAAGCCGCGTACCCGGACGGCGCGGGCGGCTACTATGTCGAGAATCCGGCCGGCAGCAACATCTTCAAGAAAGTCGCTCCCGACGGAACCCTGACGGATAGCCCGGCGGTTTGGGGCGGCAAGGACAAGACCTTCGGAACCTCCGACGACCAGCCGGTCGAGTTGGTGCCCGACGGAAGCGGCAGCCCGACCTATTGGCGGAACATGGGCCAGAACGTCTGGCGTCAGACAAGCGGCACTACACAAGGCCCCCTGACCGGCGGCGGCGTCGGGAAGAACCCCGCGACAGCCATGGCCCAGCCCGTCGAGAAGGTCGGCGGCCAATACTTCCTCGGCCCCATAGGCTCCGACGGCAACGGCAACCAGTTGTATTACGGCGACCCGGCCGGCGGGAACAAACTGCTCGAATCGGACGCGAGCGGCCCGGCGGGCGACGACGTGCTCTACTATAAGGATCCGAACGGGAACATGGTTCCCGTGGGCAGCGCCCTTATAAAGGGCGGCGACGGCAAGTGGTACAGATCCGCCGGACGCCCGGGCGTCTTTGAGATCGTCAACCCGGACGGCAGCTCCAAGGTTCCTCCGGCGTATGTATACAACCCGAACGGAACTCCCGGCGGCGGCGGCGACATGCCCGCCCTTCCGGACGGCAATGGCGGATTCTTTGTCGAAGACCCGGCCGGAAGCAACATCTATAAGGAAGTCGGCGACGACGGCGCTCTGACCGACAGCCCCGCGGTCTGGGGCGGAAATGACAAAACCTTCGGAACCGGGGACGACATGCCGGCCCTTTCGGACGGCAGCGGCAACTACTATGTCGAGGACCCGGCCGGAAGCAACATCTTTAAGAAAGTCGGCGGAGACGGCGCTCTGACCGACAGTCCCGCGGTATGGGGCGGAAATGACAAAACCTTTGGAACCGGGGACGACATGCCGGCCCTTTCGGCCGGCGGCGGCAAATACTACGCCGAGGACCCGGCAGGAAGCAACATATATAAAGAAGTCGGCGGAGACGGCGCTTTGAAAGACAGCCCCGCTGTCTGGGGCGGCGGGGACCTTATCTTCGGAACCGACGACGACATGCCCGTGACGAGGTTCGACGACGGAGCCGGCAACGGGAGCTACTGGTACGACATGGGCCAGAACGTGTGGCGCGGGGTCGATGATCCGGAGTACCTTGGACCTCTGACCGGCGGCGGCGCTAACAAGAACCCGGCCGCGAACAAGGTCCGCCCGATCATCGAGGTGGACGGCAGATACTACGTCGACACCGTCAACACCGACCCGAACGGCAATAACATCTATTACGGCGACAAAATGACCGGCGGCAACGGCGCGCTGGATTCGGGCGCCACAGGAACGGCCGGCGACGACGTCGTATACTATATGGACGGCGACGGCAACATGACGACGACACCGCCGATAGGGGTAGACATCCCGAAGGTCGCCATCGCGGGCCGCATCCTTACGGACGCGCAGACGGGCGACGGAAACTGGGTCGAGATCGCGACGTCCGGCGGATACTCGCTGATCGTCCGGCAGGACGTTATCCCGGGACAGACCAATTTCAGCGCCGGCGAGGCGGGCGTTTACTCGAACTCATACGCGCGCAACCAGGTCAACAGCTGGTTCTCCAAGCTGTCGTCCTCCGCGAGGCTGAAGCAGTTCACGGTCGGCAACGACGCGATGAAAAAGATAGGCCCGGCGAACAACATCGCCAACAGCGGCTTCAGCAAGCCCAACGGCGTGTTGGCCCCGTCCGGGAACGACGTTGCGTTCCTTCTGAGTTCCTCCGAAGCGATCGCCTTCGCCTCGAAAGACTGGTGGCCGAATAACGACAGATCGTATCAAAGCTCCGCGGAGGCGAGAGCCAACTTCGCCAGGTTAAACGCGGCCAAGGACAGGCTCGAATGGCTGCGCACCCCAGGCGACATGGAGCACGAGGAAGCCGGAATGAACTACGAATCTTTGGGAAGGATGCACGGGATCGACAAGGATGACCCGGCATTTAACCGCCCGGCGCTTTGGGTAAACTCGAACATCTTCGGATAATATAATCGTTTTGACGAATAAATCTTCGGCGTATTCCGTAGGGGCGGGCTTCCATGCCCGCCCCTACATACACAAATCAGTTATTAAATTCGGAAGGAGCGCAGGTATGCGGAGCATCACGCATAGGAATATCAGCGCGGTTATAACCGCCGCTCTCGTGTTCGCGCTCTCGATAGCAGGGACATTGGCATGGCGGGATTATTCGCAGCATAAGACAAACGAGTTCTGGGGGATGAACGCAAAGCCCGCGGGCGACATGATCGTCCGGAAGATGGTAGAGGGCGACGGGGCCGACAGGGACCGGGCGTTCGATTTCAAACTGACCGTCCATAACACGAGCGGCAGTTCCCTGGGGGTGGACTTGCCTGACGAAATCGCTTCCTCCTCCGCGCTCGGAACGGATACGGCTAATGAAACGGCTTCCTCCTCCGCGCTCGGAACGGATACGGCGGATGAAACGGCTTCCTCCTCCTCACTGGGCATAAACCGGGCGCCGTCCGAAACGCCGGAGCCGGACGCGGTCATACAAACTTCCGAAGGGTTTGACACGATCTACAACTTCACACTGAAACACGGAGAGCAGCGCGGGTTTTCACTGCCGCCCGGCGCCTCTTATGATATAGAAGAAGCCGGCGCGGCGGATTACGCCGGCAAATTCACCGTAACCACGGACGAGGACGGCGTAATCATCATAACCTATACGAACACCTATATCGGCCCCACGCCCACCCCATCCGTGACGAAGCCGCCGGCCGACACAACGCCGCCGGCTGGGACGACGCCGCCGGCTGGGACGACGCCTCCGGCTGGGACGACGCCTCCGGTCGGAACCACACCTCCGGTCGGAACCACGCCGCCGGCTGGGACGACGCCTCCGGTCGGAACGACACCTCCGGCTGGGACGACGCCTCCGGTCGGAACCACACCTCCGGCTGGGACGACGCCTCCGGCCGGAATGAAGCCTCCGGTTGGAATAGGGCCCCCTGTTGGGGCGCTCCCGCCGGACGACGCGACACCGGTTCCGACGACTCCCTCCGACAAAACGACGCCCCGCCCAAGCGCGACTTCGCCGGAAAACACGCCGCCGGCTGACGCGTCTCCCCCGCCCGCCGCGGGGACGGCAGCGCCGGGGAACTCATACGCCTCAGCGGGCGAGGATGTTCCGACGCCTTCGCCGTCAACGCCGACGGAACTTATGACGCTGACGGACGACATGTACCCCGCGGGAGTCGGGAGACCCGACGGGCAAACGACCGGCTCCGGCTATCACGGAAACCCGTCGCCGGATCTGCCCGAAACGGGGGATACCTCGCAGTATTGGCTGCGTGTCTGGACAATAGTGATTTGCCTGATCCTGCTGAGGATAGCGCTGCAGGGCGGCCGGAACGGGAAAAAACGGGACGGGGGGCGGAATGACAGAGATGCGTAAGCCTAGATTGCTGACTGCGCCGCGCGTGAGGCGCGCCGCCGCCGTCGTCCTCGTCTGTGTCATTGCTGGAAACGCGGCCGATATTTGCAGGATCGGCCGCGGGAACGCAGCGGAGCTGGCCGTGCGCGACCGGGTCAGCGGCTACAGGCCGCAGCCCCCTTCCGCCGTGGCCGCGGCGGACACAGCGCGGCAAAAAGCGCAATCCCCAGCCGCGCCGCGCAGGCTCTCCAACCCGGGCGTCGCAGCCCTTCGGGACGAGAACCCGGAAACAGTCGGCTGGGTGACGATTCCGTATACCCGGATCGATTACCCCGTGGTGCAGGGTCCGGACAACGGCTTCTACCTGCACCGGGACATTGAAAAAAACGATTCGTTCGCGGGGACGGTTTTCATGGACTATAGGAGCGAAGCCGACCTCTCTGGCCGGGACACCGTAATTTACGGCCATAACATGAAATCCGGCGCGATGTTTCACGACCTGGTGAAATTCGACGACCCGAAGTTCTGGGACAGCGTCACAACTGGCTGGCTTTACCTGCCGGACGCGACTTACAGGCTGGACATCTTCGCCTACCTGGTCGTAGGCTGGGACGACCCGTATATATACGGGCCGTCGCCGGGCGCGTGGGGCGATTTTCTGAGCTATGTCAAAAACAACGCCCGCTATTACCGCGACCTCGGGCTTGAGCCAAACGACCGCGTCGTAACGCTCTCGACATGTTCGTACCAGTTCGACCACGCGAGAACGACGATTATCGCCAGGCTGACGGAGGTTACGGAGCCGGCCGCATAAGACGGCATAAGAAGCTACGTAGCCGGCCGCATATGACAGCATAAGAAACGAACGATTGCCAAAAAATCCCGCGGCGCATCTGCCGCGGGATTTTTCACGGGATTTTTCACTGCCGTTTTTCTCCAGACTTCTTCGGAAATTGGCGTTTGTCATTCTGAGCGAAGCGAAGAATCTTGATTTTAAGACCCTTCGCTTCGCTCAGCTGACAACGAAAAATCAATTTCCGAAAAAGTTTACTGCAATTTATCACCGCAGCAATTTACGCTTATATTTTTTCGTATCCCACTGAAAATTGCTGCGCCTCAACGGCGGGACGCAGCAAAATAGTCAGCCCCTTCCTATTCAATGCAGTCAGTATGCTCCGCGCTTCCAAGTTGCCTCAGGGGTGCAGCAAATTTTCGAGGGATAAAGTCGTTTCGATTTGAAATGAGCTAAAAACGAGCGCGAGATGACCAATGTTCTGTCGCGCGAAATTTGAAGCTCAATTTCAAACGAAACGACTATACGCCTGTAGGGGACGCCGCCCTCGGCGTCCCGCTGTTGTCGGCAGATTCAGGTAACGGGACGCCCTGGGGGGGCGTCCTCTACGATTTTCCTATGATATAGATATACCACGAAAATTTGCTGCACCCTTGCCTCAGAGTTCCACTCCCACTTCTGCTTGAATAGCCCATTTCTGGTTGTCTGCCTCTACGAGACCGACTAATCCTGAGAAATCCATCATCCCATGTAACAGATCAGTCTAAATCCCGTGAATTTGCCTGTTACAGCGGTAAATAATTGTAGGGCGGGGGCTCTGCTCCCGCCGTAAACCAGAAATAGATCAAAAGCGGCAGGAGCAGAGCCCCTGCCCTACATGGGTTCGCGCATTTCTTCATAAATTAGACTGACCTGTCTTAAGTAACCGCCAAATTTACTGTGTAGGGTTCGGGCAGCATAGGACTTCGCTTTGTCATGCAAGTTCGTCCGCCTTATTTCGGCCTCAAATATGATTTCTGCGCGTCGGTTCGGGACTTTGCCTTCAGCTTCATTCAGATTCCGCCTCACGGCGAACACCCTTGCTGTTCGGCCGACAGTTCCTGCTGACAAGCACGTGGCCGACTTTCAGCACCAAGTTATTGCCAAACCTGGCCTAACAATCAAAGGGCGAACACAGTTCGCCCCTACGAATGTCGTTTCCGGTATTGTGAGAATGAAAATTTGCGGGTTGACCGTTCCGCGCTCTCAAGCCCGGAAAGGTCAAGACCATTGGGTATATGACGTATGAATCTCGATTAAAATCTTCACGGTCACGCCTGTGAAGTATCAATCTGAGATTCGTATTAAGCGGGGCGGGATGTAACCCGCAGCTACAAAATCGTGGATACTGTAAGGTCGAGGTTCCATCCCCGACCGTAAACCCCGTTGTTTGCTCCTTAAAATTGGTTTAATCAAAGGCGCATAATTTTGCCAAAAGCGCCATGCGCTTGTCTCCGGGGCCGTTTGTGCAGGTCGAGAGGGTCACGATATGGTCAGAGGCGCTCAGATCGACGTCCCTGAAGCGCTCCGCGCGCGCTTTTACATAGGCGATGTATTCCGAAACCCCTTCGCCGTCCGCGCTTATCGTGTCGTAAATGACCGGGTCGCCCGGCTCCACGCTCAGAAAGGCAAATATATACAGCGTAAACGCCCGGTCCGGCAGCGTGACGGTTCCCGTCCTGTTCGCGTCAAAGAAAGTTTTATCACGGAAGTATTTTATTGTGCCGAACATACTGCCGTTGTTCATGTGGTGGCCGTAGATTATCGTATTGAAGCCGCCGAAGTCGCCGTCGCACGCGCAATCGACGAATATCGAGCCGGAGGGGGATTTGTTCCCGTATATGTCGGTGTGGAGATATTCCTCGTTGTCGCGGCTCATAACTATCGGGTAATCCACTTTTGTGCCGGGAATCGTTATCCATCCGACTGTATCCGGGTTTATCGCCTTTATGCCGGCGATCCAGCCGTTGTCCGCGCCGCCGTTAGCAACGCCCATTCCGGGTTTGTCCGCGTCATTTGCAACGCCCATTCCGGACTTATCCGCGCCGTCCGCGGGCGTCTCGCCCATTGCCGGCTTCATGCCCAGCAGGGCGGAGTGGGTGTTTTCCTCTGAGCCGTATACGTCGAGCGCGCGATAGACCTGGGATCCCGAATATATAAAGACGATCGACAAAATGACCGTTAAAGACCAGAAAAGGCGTTTTTTCACCGCGACCGTCCCCCTTTGCCGATTGTTATAGTCTCAAATAGTGTTGATACGGGCGGGCGGCAGAACGCCGCCCCTACAAAATCCTGATAATTCGCCGTTTTGACTGTAGGGGCGGCGTTCTGCC
>JGI20166J26741_11744473_pt1 | contig 21462 bp, 8 predicted proteins | sample TergutCu122P5_FD_26741 | JGI IMG/M metagenome (IMG submission 26741)
CTACCACTGGATTCAAACAAAAAACAAAAAGAATGGCAAACAATACAATCCATTGCAAGGAACAACAACTTTCCACAACACCTCCTTCAGAAACTCAACCTACAGATACACAACAAAACTGATCACACACGCAATAGAAATAAAGACAACAGAAGGACCTGGGCCACTTTCACTTATCATAGTTCCCAAATACGGAAAGTCACCAACCTGTTTAGAAACACTAAGAAAGGTAATTAATGTATAGTCAATTCATGATGCACGGTCAGAAAAACATTAAGATAAGCAATTATAGCTGTAATCCATACATACATGCTGTTACGATGTACAGTATTATTTTGGTCCATTGCCGTGCAATTAACACTCTTTTGCAAGTATCACTGTGTTTTTATGCCAGTATCATCATCAGTGTATACAACTGTTAGTGTATAATATGCTACATCAATTATAACTTACCTATTGCTGTTTGTAACTATATCATTAGAATACATTCCAATAGAATTATAATTAAATAAATACCAAAAAACTCTTGACAGTTACCCATTGCATGCAGCATCACATCCTTCTGTGAATTCCTCATGCCTCAGCACCTTAAAACAGGAAATACAGGTATTGCAAGAAAAGCACACATTTTTAAAAATAATAACACAACCTCACCAGTGTCTCAATATAGCATGGGATGTGTCATCTGTTTTGCATCCCCATGTTTGGTTACTGGAAACACATAATTTACAGAAGTTTTCACTATAAAGTGACCATATGATTACAGCAGTCATCATAAACACACATGAGACATGTGATAAATATCTTACAAGTCTAACACATTTCTTTTCAGTACCACTTGTTAATGAAAATGAATACTGTTACACACCGATACAACAGCCAAGCCTCTCTTACAGTGTCTACCACAGGAGATTGCAATGCATGTCAGAATCAGCAAGTGCTGTAAGATACTGCCACACAGTATGTCCTCTCTGCAAATTATTGTCTTGTGGGACGTGAAACCATACAGTTTAGAACAAATTTATCATTTCTGAGAAACCTGCTGCCCCAGTTTACAGGGTAAACAAATGGAAAAAGCAACAGGTTCCTCCAAAATGTTGGTAAATTTCTAGCAGAATACATCACGTCACATCTTGCAAGACATATAACATTCACAGCCATTACCATAAGAACCTCAACTATTGATGTTTTCTTGGCTTCAAGAAATCAACCTGGCAGAAGTTCTCAGAATGTGGTCCAAGGATTCATGCGATCAGTAAAACTTGCACATCCACTGACTTAACATTCATATTGATCATTAATAATAATCTATTTCTTAATCAATTTTTATGTTAAATTTTAATTCAACACATATTTTAAACACTTCGGCTGCTAAACTTTGTGGGCTGGGACGGTGTAGTCAGTATAGCTACTCGCCATGGGCTTGAAGGTCTGGGAATTGAATCCTGGTGAGGGCAAGATTTTCTGCACCTGTCCAGACCGGAACTGGGGCCCACCAAGCCTCCTAGACAATGGGTACTGTGTCCCTTTCCTGGAGGCAAAGTGGCCGGGGTGTGGCATTGACCACCCACCCCCATCTAGTGCCAAGGTTAACGAAAGGGCACAGCTATACCTCTACTCCCCCTCTGGGCTTTAATGACCTGTTCTAGGGTGAAATCTACTTTTTACCTTTACCTGTAGCTGCTAAACTTTAGCATAGAAAGCATAACATCACAACTAATAAACAGCAAACAGCAAGACCCTCAGCAATTTTCAAGTAGTCTGGGGGAGGGAGAAAGTCTGGGAACCTATTTTAGGGCACTGTTAATTCAATCACATCCTACAGATTAGAGATCATTATTACATGACGCATACCATGGATTTGTCATTGCATACTGCTTGGCACGCAACCAACCAACCTAATGGATCCTGAAGAAAATGACAGATGTGATATTTGCTCACGCTCACCATTAAATCGAGTTCTTGTACAGGGCTTGAAACCAAGGAAATATTACAACTTGTAAAATAAATTATCCACCTTAAAAGAGGTATGAGGCATCATGGTGATGAGAAAAGAAAGGGAAGAATGCAACTATAATGAACAGCAACAGAAACTCTACTACACAGCGATTTCCTATTCCTGGTTGGATTTTTGTACGTGTTTCGTCCGATTACTTTAAAAGGAACGCGTGCTGTAAATTACACTGATATTAAGTTACGAAATAGTTTACGGTTAGGTCGGAGCTGTACTTTCTTCAGGTTATATTACAGTTGAATTCCGTTCCTTAGTTTAGTTATTAGTGAAACTAGTTACCTTCATTCCCAAAATCTCCCGATAGAACTTCGCAGTAAGTGCTCTATCGGCTACTTTAAACACGAAATGTAAAGCTCTTCCAGACACCATTTTTTTACATATGACTTAAACCGCCCGTACTACGCACCCACTTCCTTTCATACACAAAACTAGATGATCTGTGCACAGAACCATAGATCATCTAGTATCACAGAACCCTCACACGTTCATTGCAGCCACAGATCATCTAGTGACTGCAGCTACGTTGTTCTTGCAGTTACAGCCATTTCCAATCACGGATAAAAGACACGCCGCAGACACAATATGACTGTGCCACAGAGTACAGTGCCACACACGACTTGATACCATCTAGGTATAATGTAGACAGCTATGAACATTTTCACAGTCCGAAAAAATACCGTACTGCCCATGTAACTTGGAAGTGGCTTTTTCATATTATTATTTTTCTTCTTATTGGGGTGTTTACAGAATCCTAGTTATGTAGTGTCAAATTATGAATGTGGAATCTGGAAGTGTTCATGGGGCTTAACTGACTTACAATACAGAAACGACTGAGGAACAGCTATCAAACGACTCATTGAGTACAACCGCCGTGTGGTCCTAAACATGTATCGAAGTTGTCAAACATGCGGCAGGTATGTTGAACATTTGGTCAGTGCCAATTGTGGCCCATTGTTAACATCAGAATCTGTCACTTTCTTGCATTTTCACTGCACGAACCCCGGTCATCACTGGCACTGTCTGCATGCCTATCAGAAACAATAATTCAATTATATTCAGTATCTATCAGAAACAATAATTCAATTATATTCAGTATCTGTCGATTCTTTTCTCAAGTCCATTCTCTTACTTGCATATGTACACCCACTTATATTTTATAACACAGGAAAGGCTTGTTAGCTCCTGCCCCAACAAAATACATACAAATCACAATTGCCATACATCTGCAGTCCTTTCCGTGTTTCCACCGACAAATCATTCAGTTACGGGATTAACCTACCTTCTTCCTTCGCTAATCGTGCTACTTCTCACCCCACCTTGGCCACCATAATCTCCGCACACGCTCCCATTCCACCAATTCTACGCGCCAGCACAACTATTGTCTGCTACAAAGGTATTTCCGTGACATCTTACTCCCTATGTCGTCACGGAAATACCTCTGTCGCGGATGGCAGCTGCGCTGGCGGCCATGTTGGGCCCGGATTATGCGCTCCTTTCCCCAAAATGTGTCCATTACCACGTAGAAAGTACCTTATTAGATTATGTTTGATTATTTTATGTGACCCATATCAGCAGTCACTTCCTGTTGCCATTCTAGCCTGCTCTAAGTCAGGGTCTACAAGTTTTACTTGAATGCATTACAGCAAATATTAGGTTTTCATCCCCATTACTGAAAGAAGGTCCTGGAATGGTTTCCTTCAGTTCACAGACATGTGTCACATCTGACAAATATTCATTGCACATCATATTTCTTCTGCTGGTGAAACTGAAGACACTGCATCCTAAATGCTTCACCCCCACACCTCACCCTTCATTTTTTCAGTTAATGGTCATAGTTTAAATATAGTCTAAGGCGTTTTGTAGTGTATCTTTGATTTATTCCGTGATCAGGATATAAATTCTTGTGGGACCTGTGTCTACAAAAGTTACAGTTTCAATTGAGCATTTGTCATATGTAAAGTGATTAGTCTCACCTCTACTTTTTGGAAAGAGCAATTTTATGTTCTTGTGTTTATTACTAGAATTTACAGAAAACATATATGCATACAAAAGTCACTGTACCAAACTGGATACACACAAACTACACTTTGAATAACAATTATTATAACTCATTTTTGTGACTACGAAAAGATAAAACAGAATATCACAGAAATACAGATACAATTTATTAATATCCATACATGTGCACTACAAAATTCAGGGCAATTTCCAGGGTATGCAGAACTACCTCAAACCTTTCCCCACCAAGAAACTGTCTGAATCAATGAGACAGGTTCTTGACAGCACACCGTGATCTGATGTGCACAGTACTTGTATGTTGCATATAATTTTTTTCTGCAGAAAGGTAATCTAAGAATCAGTGTGACTGAACATGAAAATTAAGAATTAAATTAGTGCATATGTAACCAATTTTGGCAATAAATATCTTGCCTTATCTGCAAGTGCAGTCCTCCAAGTAAGGCCCTTGGCAGTCATTTCAATTCCTGGTAATCAAAGGATGACTCTAGAAGTATTCATAATAAACATCTCTGTATAGTTATACTGTAAAGTAGTACACAGCACAAAATCAATTAACATACCCTTCAAATGTCCAATGTTCTTGTGGGTGTGGTCAAAACACTACTGTCAGATTTGCCCGTACACCTATTGTTGCAGGGTTTGACTCCAGTGTAACCTTTAAGGCAAACTTCATCATTAAGTATGATTTGTTGATCCCCTGCAGCCCTGACTTTTTTTTTTATTTTCTTAGTTAGCACTTCTTTAGCTGAATAAATGTTACTTGCAGCAAATGGGAGAACTACTAAGTTATGAATTCACATATGTGGTTTATTTTAAGCCTCTCCCAGTGAACATGGTTGAAAATGCTCCTAATGGTAATCCAAAATTTGGCTTAGGCATTAGTCCTGACTTGGACCTAATCCATCAACACTGCAGATGGAGGCAGAGTGTCTTTCTGAAATATCTGTACCCACCTAAGCAACTACAAGGCGTAAAAATCTACAGGATCATAATCTGATTATCTGTGTTGTGAAAGCCCCAAAAGTTTATGAGTGTATTTTAACTTTCATTCACAACCATCAAACTCATGTTACTCAACTATGAGGGCATTATGTAGCTGTCAAAGCATGCCAATGGATTAACACAAAATAATGTAAAATAAGTTATTCTGGGAAATATTAGGCCAACATGATAAGTTACTGACTGCCTGAGTGGGCCTGGGAGACAGCAGTTGTTTCAGAGGATGGGGGAAAACACCCAAAAATACAAAGACCCTGGACCTCAGAAACATGGTCTGGGCTGTAACCTAACCCTGGGACAGCTGTTCTTCCTGTGATGTATTGAACCCACTGAAATCCTAAATTAAAAACAAGCCTCTGATCATCTTAAAAATTACCAAATTGAGCACTTAGAACTGACTAAAAATAACTCATTACATAAAAAAGTTGTCATACACATGACAACATGCAGAGAAATTAAATAACCTGACATTCTTACCCATTCCTTACTTAAATCAGTACTAAGATACATATTTCACCATAATGTAACTATGACATTCACTCTACCATCGGGACCAATACACACACACACACAAACATCATATCACATATTCATTTTTAATAACACACAATCAATGAAGTATTATGTATAGCCTTTACACTGTAATTGAAAAATTAATACTATAAGATTTTTCAAAGCCATTATAAGACAGTATTAGGAATATTCATTTTCTATAGTCAATGGCCCAAAGCTGGGATTCAAAACTTATCAACATTTTCATTTGTTGCAATGGTTCAATGTACCATATTCACATGCACAATCTATGTACCTGCCAGCTGCACATGTAAACACTTTAATTACTGAAGACAGGAAAGTTCAGGATATAAAGGGAAACCTGAAGGTAACTGAACATGGTTTATTCTCAGGTTACTTAACGATGCTACATTAACTGCAGATGTTACACAGCACTGTACAAGATGACAGCACGATTATATGCAGTGAATATAAATGACTGGGGTGGTAGTAATTATGGCTTCTCCAAGTTTTCCTGGAATTTGCCTCAGGAAACAATGAAAATTCCCAATGAATACAGCTGATATATCAATCATTGTCTCAACCAGGTACATCAGAATCACTGTGAGGAATAGAGTAAAAATTACAAGAGGAAGTACAAAGTACAGTACATGGACTTGACCAGTTTGGCCAGATGGTACAAATGAATACAGATTACCCTAAGTGACAATGAAATTAAAAACCAAAAGGAAAGATGTGCAGGAAGGCCAACAATGCATTCGATGGGCCAAGTGACAATACATAATAAATACAGACTATACATTATGGAAGGACAGACAAGAATGGGAAATTTCATGTTACAGTCAACACCCACATTTAAGTACCTGAATTGGGACAACTATTCAGATTGGGTGGTTTTCAGGTTTCCTCAGCCCCTCCAGGAAAAGGCTGGAATAATACATTAAAAAGAGACAATAAATGCTTTGTGCTATATCTCCCCACCCACAATTACAGTCTTCTTGCCATACTGTATTCATGGCCTTGGCATGTGATACAGTAGTATAAATGAACAACCATCTACCACCTACTGAATATGCAGAAATTAGAGAAGTAAATACAGTAATCAAAATAAAGGAAGACAACAGGACCATTTCATAACATGAGATGGAAGTGGAGTGGAGTATAACTTATTGACATTATTCATAATACAAATCAAATCTTCTCCTTGTGTGAGCAGTCAGAAACTGTTTCCCAAAACCATCAACTTAAAAGCAATAAGACTGTTCCTTGGGTAATGACTAAATGCCAGTACCTATTAAGCATACACTTAAGATCCAGTGTAAGACTACTATCTTTCATAATCTCATTTAGTAACAATTCTTTCTGTAAATCTAAAAGCTATCTAGTCTCTCTCTCCTCTAACAAAACTTGAGTGAACAGAATCAAGAGGTCATTTGGATCCCATTAAGCATTCAACAGACAATTAAGTCACTTGGGTTATCAGATGTATCAGCAAGGTGTACATTTCTGTTTCAAAAAGATGCAGCTACCATAACCACTGACCTACCATAATGACTAATGGCAATGTTTATTGTATGTATATGTACTGATAACAGAGACAGAAAGTCTCCAGTACTCTGAAAATCACTCCACACGGACACACCTGATCACCTCCAAAAACTTCATTTTTTTCAGTTGCAGTTACAGCGTTGGGTCTTAGTCAACAACCATATACTCTACTCAGCCCATGACCTTTGTAAGGTGTTTAAAGTTCATGAAAATACAACATACATACACTACAGCATTTCAGTGTAACTGAAGAGATAAGTCTGATTAACTGTCACTTTTACCTTAACATTTCTGCAGCATAAGCTTGCTTATGATAGCCAAAGCAGAAGCATTAGTGGCTTCATCAACTGACTTTCTTCTCCTAACAGTACAGATAATGAAAATTATGACCTGATATGCACATCTGCCTTATCCAACTGTTCAAGTTTTCAGAGAAAAGCTACAAAAGGTTGTTGGTGGAAGTAGGACAGAAAAGTAATAGCACCAGCAGTACAAATACTAGTAGTAGTAGTAGTGGTGGTGGTGGTGGTGGTAGTAGTAGTGGCAGTGGTGGTAGTAGTAGTTGTTGTTGTTAATTCTCAAGCAATTGGAGGAATTACATTCACCTTATAGAATCCCAACATACACAATTTAATTCACGTTTTAGAACTCTATAATTTATTCTGGTTCTACACATTCTGGTAGACCACCAGATTTTACATTTGGTTACCTACATTTGACTCGCTCTAAGAACGCCCTCTGATATTAGTCCATCCATTTGGTATACGTGCCATATTACACTACTGATTGATGTACAGTGAATATCCTCTTGATAACTACGTATTTTATCCTAGTGAGTTTTTACCTATTTATATCTTTTTTCAAATGTATGATCTCAATGCACCATCTATGTAAACGATATGGGATCCCATAATGTGCACACTTTACATGTACTTAGACTATGTTCTACATTGGCCTGATGATGGCTGTTGTACAGCCGAAACATGTCACCGTATAGTTAACCTATAACTTTGTCATTTATTGATATTAAATTTGTTGTGTTTTAGACAGAATAAATACCTCTATATTGATATAACACAACATGATGGAACCTATCAAATTTATAGCTAGTCAAGCTCACAACATCAACCAATATAAAAGCATCAAAACTAAGGTCTTAAAGTGTTGCATGAACATCTACTCCAACCAGCAATGTCTAACCAAGAAAATTGTTCCTAACTATGCTAATATAAAGATCCCGCATACTTCTCCTGCTACACAGGTTACTCAAAAGAAAGTTCAAATTATCAGAATAAAAGACGAAATCAAATTCATGTATAGGAAAAAACAAAAACTCAAGAATGACCTATATAAGATCCACCTAAAGGCTGCTCAAGAGTGGGGTAACATGCGGTATACCATCCTCGTCTCCAGCAATGATGTAGTAAACGGTGACTTAGAAAAGAAATATAAGTCTATAGACATGAAGATAAATAAATTAGAAAAAAAAGAGACCCAAAATCAAGAGTTTCATGAGCAATTCTATCCCCATGTCTTCAACAAAACAGGTATCTCCTTCTCCAATGACAAACTTTCACTACACAGTAAAGGTTTAAAATATAACATGAGCTACAAACACAAAAATTGGATTGAAACTTTAGCCCTTGAAGCAGAAACCGCTGTTTCATATTTACTGACAGCCAAACAAGATTACGTACAATACCAGGTAGCCCATAACATCAGACAGTTGTATAAGCAGTACAATGGAAATCATGATTATAACACACTACATATGAAAAGAGAAAGACACACCCTTAACAAAATCAAAGACAAAATATGGACTGATAATGCAATAATTTCAGAAGCAGATAAAGGAAACACTATTGTAATCAATTATCAAGATGATTATCCAAGAAAATACTGGATTTTATTGGCAACAATAACTTAACTACAGTAAACAATGACCCAAACAAGAATTTCCAAAGAAAGCTCAGAAATCTGATCAATGAATCTCAAATAGTCATACATAAAGATAGGAAATGGAAATACGTAAACTTAAATCCCTCAACCCCTACCATTAGAGGCTTAATGAAAATACACAAGATAGAATTCCTCATCAGACCGGTTATTAATTGGCAAAATGCACCAGCATATAAACTAGCCAAATTGCTAGCCAATAAACTTCAAATCTATTTACCTCTCTCAAATGCCTTTAATGTGAAGAATTCAGTTCAACTCATAGATGATTTACTCAATATTCCTTTTGACCCTAATTTACAGTTTGTATCGTTTGACATTACAAATATGTTTTCTAATGTCCCCACAGAGGATTTAATAAATATTATAAATTCTATGTGTGATAAACACAACATAAATGACAAACTAAAACACAAATTAATAAACATTTCTAACATCATAATTAAACAAAGCTACTTTCTGTTTCTAAATAATTTCTATCTACAAGAGAAAGGTCTTGCAATGGGCTCTCCCACATCCTCAATTTTTTTCTGAAATTTACCTACAATATATCGAAAACACTGTCATATATGATATTTTGAGACATAACAACATCGCTGGATACTTCCGATACATCAACGATATTCTAATCATCTACAACAATAACACCACAAACATACTTTATGTCTTCAGTTCCTTCAATAAGCGTATGCCTACTATGAAATTTACAATGGAAAATGAAACAGACAATACAATCGAATTTCTAGACATCACAATAACCAAGGAACCTGATAAATTAGCATTTAGTGTCTATAGGAAACCCACTCCAACCGATTTAATCAGTCCAAAAGATTCATGCCACTCACCAGAACACAAACATACAGCCATAAGATATTTGACCAATAGAATGAACACATACAGATTAAATGCAGCCAACAAAGAGAAAGAAAAAAGTGTGATCCAACACCTTTTTACACAATAATAAATACGATGTATCCGTACTAAGAAAACCTACCAGAATGGGGAATGTAAAAAAACCAACTGGGTCCAAATGGGTTAAATTCACCTATATAGGAAAAGTGACCAAATTCATTACTAAACTATTCAAAGATTCCTTTGTCAACATTACATTCATCACACAAAATACCATCAGTAAATTACTATCCACTAAACCATACCCAAATTGGAAAAAGTTTGAAAATAGCGGGGTCTATCAACTGACATGTCCTGACTGCAAGATGAAATATAATGGACAAACTGGTAGGTCATTTCAAGTAAGAATTTTTGAGCATTTCTGTGATTACAAATATACTAATAATAAGACCAAATTTGCTCAACATTTATTAGAAAATGGTCATTCTATTGGTCCCATTGAGGACATCATGGAAGTGTTATACTCAAAAACCAAAGGAAAATTAATGGATACAATGGAAAGGTTTCACATCTACAAAGAAACACAAGCAAATAATCAAATAAATGACAAAAATACTGCAACACCTAACATCATATTTGAAACAACAGTTCGCGAACACGCCAGTAGAGTGCACGCTACCAGGTAACTACACACCACTCACACACTCTCCAGTCACAGTTCATGAGTGTACCCTTACACACGCACGTTATGTCCAGCCATACATAACGTAAGTAATATTAACCAATAACTATCTTATTTCAATACAGTGACTACATGTTGATATTAGATTCCTTATAACCGACGATCAAAACAAAATAAATGAGCAAATCATCCTACACCAAATTAATATAGACAGAAACCTCCAATTTAAAATATCCACTGAGGAAAATAACATAATAAATTATCTAGATACCTCAATCAATAGGAACAATAAAAGTCTTGATGTAGGAATATATAGAAAACCGACTGAAACAGGAACAATCATTCACTTTACCTCTAATCACCTGCACGAAAAAAAAATGTCAGCCTTTAACTGTTACATAAATAGAATGATAACATTGCCTGCTACCGAAAAATCAAAACAAGAGGAGTGGAGAACGATACTTGCAATAGCCGAGAATAACGGATACTCAACTGATATGATACATAACCTCAAAACTAAAATAATATCCAGAAAACAAAAACAAAACCAACAACAGGAGAATAAAATACGTAAAAAATGGGTAGCATTCACACATTTCAGCCCACTAATAAGACGTGTAACCAATCTGTTTAAACAAACTAATTTAAAAGTTGCCTTCCGTGCAGTTAATACAATACAACAACAGCTTTCAGATAAGCAAATCTACAAGAATCCAAGTGGGATATACAAATTGAAGTGCAATACATGTAACAGGGCATATGTTGGCCAATCAGGTTGAACGATAAATATAAGATATAAAGAACATATAATTTGTACAAGGACCAACAATTCAACATCCGCATATGCAGCACACATCTTAGAGAACAGGCATGAATATGGTACGACAGATGACACACTACAATTATTAAAAGCATGTCAAAAAGGAACATGTATGAATTGCTGGGAGGCCCTGTACATACAAGCATATCACCAACAAAAAGTATTGATCGCTGAGCAAAAGGTTAGCGAAACTAACCTCTCTTTGAACTTGCAAACATAACAAACACTTCTCAACACGCACAGTAATCAGTCGACTGACCTCACTGCAAGGGATACAACATATACACATACACACGGTAAGCAAGCTAGCATTCTAATATAAACCTTCCATTACTTTGACGTTTTAATAAGTAGATATTTTAATATATGTTTTATTAATTACTTACAGATATGCTGCTGCATCACCAGAACATATAATAAAGTATTTATCATTTTAACATATAACTTTAGCAAGGAACAATACGTGCTCCCTGAGGATGATCTAAGGATTGAAACATGTAGGAGCCTTTTAAATGTTTTAGTGTAAAGATTTTAGATTATTACAATATAACAGTGCATTCGTTGGTGTGTAATAAATTAAGAATATCCCTATTAGTTTTTCAGAATGGGTACAGCACATAATAATACAAACATGACAAACTCAAAAAATGGATATACATAATTCCAGAGCTCCTGCATAGTACCCGCATGCAAGAACGGACTAAGTTGTCTAGCCTACACAGAGCTGAGATCCTGATGATACTTCTGTTTACCGTATCCAACTTTACATCAGACTTCAAGGGAGGTATGGCAACCGAAACAGTAAGCTGTGATACCAGCGTGTGGTAGTTAAATTCCGACACTTGTGACCAAACTTAATGGGACACTACATACTCTTCCACAGTGCAGTTCACCTTCGTACTTGACCTTGTTTATATTAAGTGATAACATCTACACTAAGCCCAGTGGTAGTGTCAATGACCACTTCGTACACAATTTAATTCATGTTTAAGAACTCTATAATTTATTTTGGTTCTATATGTTCTGGTAGACCACCACTCACTCTAAGAATGCCCTCTGATATTAATCCATCCATTTGGTATACGTGCCATATTACACTATTGATTGACATACAGTGAATATCATCTTGATAACTACGTATTTTATCCTAGTAAGATTTTACCTATTTATATCCTTTTCCAACATATGATCTCAATGCACCATCTATGTAAACGACATGGGATCCCATAACGTGCACACTTTACATATACTTAGACTATGTTCTACATTGGTCTGAGGATGGCTGTTGTACAGCCAAAACATGTTGCCATATAGTTCCCATAACTTTGTCATTTACTGACGTTAAATTTGTTGTGTTTTAGACTGAATAAATACCTTTATATTGAATCCCAACATAATTTCACAATTGATAGAGTAGCCCCAGGATTAAACCTGTGCAAGGTGTGAGGGATATATCATTGAGTTGCCTTCTTTGCACACAACACAAATTTGGGACAGACAAAGCGACCACCTGTACATGTGAGCTGCTAAATAATCATGGCTGGTGATTAGTCAAAAAGATGCTACTGAATCTCCTCTTGGAACATCAGACAATATATTTTCGTTCTTAACTATTTTGCTCCAGGGTTTGTGCTGGTTTTCACAGACACAGTGTCTTGAGAGGTCAGCTTACATGTTTCCTTTTATTCTTAGTTTGGCAGAGTGAACTGACAGTTTACATGTACATGTTTGGCTAATTGTTTTCCTCTCTTTGCTAAGTAATATGCCATTTCATTACCCGAAGGGGATGGGACCCACTGGAAATTTATCTTGTTGAAGACCTTTCAAAAATTTTACTTGGAAGTCCATCAAACTGTGCCAGTAACAGTACTGCTGCAGTTGAATCATTGAATGTAAAGAGATGCACTAAAACAGCAGTAAATGTTGAACTGCTGCCATGTCTGCTGACTTACTAACTAGTCCCAGTAGCAAATGCTGCAGTGGATACACATGACACTGTGCAATAGTTTCACTACTTGCCCAGGCAAACTGAAATGCTGAAGCAGAAATGTCTATGTCCAATGCTGCAGCTGTTGTATGCAGCAATTGCATGGCATGCTGCATAAGCAGAACCACAGCTTTACTGAACAAACATATGTGAACAGGTTGAAATTGAGAGCCACATTCAACGCAATGTTTGCACTTGTCTGGGGCCGAAACCGATTACATAAAAACTATTATGTGAATGTGTTTTAACTACTTATAAATATGATGAATCAATCAACATCCTTCAACTTTGTCTACAACAGGCATGTCAAACTGGCGGACTACAGGCCCTACATGTCCCGTTTTGAATTCTTTTGGTAGCCTGTGAAACTTTTCAAATGAAACCATGAAAACAGCCCGCAGATTACAATTTACATGAAGAATGTTCAACTGAATAAGGTCATAAAATCAGATATCAAAATGTTGAGGGAAACTTTGCCATTTCATGATATTACTTGTTTCATTTCTAAAAATTATTCAATTTGCTTGCCAAACATGTGCAATGTTTTGTAACCCATATTTGTGTTAACAATTATTTTCAATCACAAAACAAAACTACAGCTCTGACAGACAATGACTAACACATATGCATTTGTCACCAATAATGAAGTGGAAATGACAGAAAATTTTAAACCTGAGATTAATAAGCTAAATGTGCATCAACATTGTCCAGTTTCTGGAATGTCATCTCCTTATAGGTGAGATATCAGAACAGTATTCGACAGGATAATCTAATTTAGATTTCTTTTAGATTTAGAATGAGATGCAAGAACTGTTACCTTCTTTACAGTAACATGGTATTTTTATAGCACAATGCCATTGCACTTATTTTTAAAGTTTTTCAGTCCAATGTGAAATCTCACAGCTCACTGCAGCCGACATACACTAACTAGTTTAACATGCCTCATCTATTAGAATAGCATTGTGTGTGTAACTATTACACATAACACATGGCATTGTTTATTCTGTTCTACTTTAACTACAATTAAGATTTGACCTCCACACAAGCTGTGTTCACATACACGAACAAATGTAGAAAACAACCCTAGAAATTCATTTTATATATCTAAGAACCAAGGAAATTTTCTGCATTTTTGAGACATGCTGCATAACCTATGCTTTATTTTCCACCATATGCCACGTATTTCATAATTTTATTTTATTTTTTTATTTTTATTTATTTATTATTATTATTTTTTTCTTCAAATAATATGTTTTTCACAAACAATGTGCTAAAATTCAAATAGCAACCCAGTCATTTAAACGTTAAAGTATCTTAAGCTTTGGGGCAAAAAAAATGGCAGGAATAAAATATGACACATTATCCTTAAGTCCATATACTTCTATGTATTCTTGCTGCTATACATTTTTACCCCTTCATTAATGTACACTCCAACATATGATGTCAGTATCCATACAGGTCTTCACATTGCTCAGAGAACTTCTGCACACCTTATCCTAGAGTTCAGTTGTCATATGCGAGGTGAGTGCTTGAACTCTCTTTGCATTACAGCTTTTGCATAACACATGGTCATCCAGAGGATAACATCCACGACCCTCCGCTTCTGATGATAACACTAGACCACAGTCCTGTAAAAACAGCTTGTTTAGTGCATGTCTGAAGTAACAAGAGTTTCTACCAATTGATCCCTTTTTGACAGCAATAAGTAATATTTCTAAAAAATACCACCCTTTAGTCTTATGTGAAGTGCATTACATGCTCTTCAAAACAGGAAGTAATATAATGATACAAAAGACAAGTCAGACATAGGGGAAAGGATAATGCTAAGAACTGAGAAATAAATAAAGGAAATTAAAGGAAAGTTAACACTGTTACTTAAACCACTTAGATCATCATGTCTTTTTCTCCCTGTACTCTTCAATTGCATCTCACCTCACACTTGTAGCAAGCAATATGGAAGCTACGGTCAAGAGCAACAACTCTCACAGTCTCCTCCTGTCCTGCCTCTGGCATAATTGGTAATTTACATACACAGCAGCGAGGTGCAAATTTCCTGGAATATCAGCAGAATTAAATTAGCATCATACTGTTCTTACAATATTCTTAGACACTCGTGTTATTACATTGTAAGTTAAAAGGTTCATTATCTAAGCCAGAAAATGAAGCTGGGTCTTGTGCTTTGCCTTAATCTACCTACAGGTAACCAAAAACATCCTCAATGACGATAAAATATTCTTCACTCTAGCAGCCTCAGGTAAGAAACAAAATTACCTATAGGTCACTAACAGTGCTGAATATCTTCCCAATTGGTTGTAATGTCCATAAATTGTGACAACACCAACCAGCCATGTCCCCTAGTTCCTACTTTATTGTGGCTAGTTCTATACAGAAATGATACAATTTCTCATAAATAAGTATTCCCATGATCTTTCATAATTAAATGGTACAAACATGTCTGTGTTACAACTGATGTTAAAGACTAGTTATACATATACAGAAATTAATTCAACTTATTCATTAGTTACCTCTGTGTTAACTCACACAGCACCAGTACCTGAATGTCCTGCCCACTACTAATTCACATCAATTTATTTTAAATACAGCATTGCACAAATACAAAAATTCCTAACTTAATCACTTTATTATCCAACTAATGCACACAACGTAAAAAACGTAGAGTTATTAAAACATATTAAAATTATGCAGGCTGCTCCAACATGTTTCGGTTTACAAAGAAACCATCATCAGGGAGCCACAGCCAGTGCTTAGCTAAAATTACAAGATTGGTTCAATGTTGAGATAGACGTCATGCAGACGTCAGTGCTATGGCGGCATAGTGTGACCTGTGTGGCATGTGTGTTGTGCACTGTGCAAGCATATACGCTTGCACAGTGCACAACACACATGCCGCTGCAAATCATGGTGTATCACGTGCCAAGCACACTTCATACTGCTGCAGACTAGGACTAGCTGTGCTACTAGACAGGCCACGAAAGTCTATCATCACACAAAACTTCAGTTTTGAATGGCTGGGTGTTTGTTCACTAACAAAAGCCTACCTGTGGAAGTCCTCTATGCAGTGAATTTGGTTTGTTGCATCCACAGTGAACGGAATGCCATCCAGACTTTTTCCACAAACGACACAAGAAAAACACTGTGGATGATACGGCTTCCCAGTGGCTCGTAAAATTCGATCCAATATTGGCTTCATGCACACACAACACTTCTCCAAGGTATTCTGTACAACACAGAAACATATCCAAGGACATAAAATTAAAGCAAATCCAATTTTTTAATAATCCCCCCAAAAACCAAAAAAAAAAAAAAGACAACATGTTGAATGTTATGGTTTAGAGTATAATATTACAGCTTTGTTTTGAGTTTGAATCTAGGCCCACATACCAAATATCATGTTGTTTTGTGATTTTCCTCAGTCCCCCCAGGCAAATGTCAGATAATATCTCAAAATAATTCAAGACTAATGCTTCCTTCCACATACTTCCAAACTCACCATTCAAATCACTCTAACATTGTAAGACAACAAATTACACAGTCAACCAAAAATCATCACACAAAACAACAAAATAAAATATCCTTAAAACAAGATAAACCGTGCAACTGTTCAGGCAGTAAGATTCTGACTATTTAGTGTGGAAGTCCTAGTTAAATCTCAAATTCTTCCACATCAGAATTCTGATGAACAAAGCAGCTATCAAGCAGGTTTCTTTGTTCATTTTTCTCCAGCCAAATCCTTCTACCACTACTCCACACTCAGTAAACACCACATCTGAGATACATGGTGGGTCCAACCAGCCAGCATATTCTCACACTGTGAGCTTGGAATTTCATATCTGACTGAACATTTGGACAAACTTACAATAAAGTTGTTACAATGAATACACACTCGTTAGATACACTGTACGTTTTGGCTGTTACCTTTGTACAGTGAATTCCTAGGGGTGACAAAATCTAAACATTTTGAGTCCCCAAGTTTTACTATGTCAGGATAACTACAAATGGCTGATATTTTTAAATGGGTACTTCCTGAAAACAAGCTAAAAGTTACCACTTCAGCCAACGTACACAGTTGCTGCTATTGAATGAGGTAATAAACTGGCCAATCCTGCATTACAAATAGCTACACAATGGAATTTAAAGAGCATTAAAAACCAAGAACCAACATACACTGAAGATGAAAATTTCAGACACCACTGCCACTGTCAACTAATATGTAGACTGTGAGCAAGCATACAGCACAAGCCCCACTTACAGTAATTCATGGACTAACCAGATAATCTTCCTCACAATATGGCTTCCCTTCTAGTGCATAGAAAGGTTTTCCCTGGAGTTCAATGCCACATTCCTGGCATGTAAAACAGGAGATGTGATACACCTGATCCATGGCCGTACACCCTGAACCTTCACCCACTACACGCTCACCACATGCTGTACATACTCCTGAAACAGCACAGCATTCCAATCAAGTAAGATTCCACACTCCTAATTACTGATTTTCATATAATCACCACCACCACCACAAATAAGTTTTTTTAATCATATCCTGCCACAAACTCTTCTGTTCCCTGTTGACATAAGTCTGTGTCCCATGTTATAAGCCATCATGTCAAAACTGTTTCCACACTGACATCATCTTCAAATTTGTGTTTGCCAAGATTTTGCATCAGCACTAGAAAACAGATGATGTCTGACACTAAATTCAGTACCTTCACATTCAGTGTACGTTCTTTAGTTACGAAATTTTGTTCTATGTAAATTCATTTTCTTACAAACCCTTGTACAAAGCTACACAAAATGTAGGTCATCATGAGCTACACCTTCAAAAGATGGCACATAAAGAGTCATACTGTAGGAAAACTGGACACACTCAGTGTACGCAAGTATTGAGAGATAAAAATAATATGGAGGTCACATTTAGATTCTTATATTAATCCTGTTTTTTAGGTGATGGAACCCTGAGGAGGCAGGCTGAATTCCCAGTGCTGAAGAGATCCTTTTTCTTTCAGTTTTCATCACAAACTGCCATCAAAGCCTGAAATCATCTACAGCACATTTAGAGTCTTCAACATCTATATATAAGCTATATCTATCAACATGCCAACATACCATATATATCAGAATCTGCAGATCCATCCATTGACTGAACCAAGAGGTCAGTCAGAGCATCAACTTCTGCTTCCTTTCCCCTGCTTGGAGGTTGCGTATTCCCAGACGAAGTTTTATTCTGAGATCCACTAACATATGGTGCATAAAGGGAGAAGTTAGATCGGGAAGACATCTGACTTGGAGGCCTTGGATTAATGGGTTCATAGATAGATTCATACGTTGAACTCTGTTGAGAAGAAACAGATTACTGTCAAATCACACTCCGTAACTCTCCAGTGGCATCCAACATGCCCCATAACTCAGGCCTGTGCATCACATGCCATTGCTTCACAGATTACTGTACAAACCACACTCCGTACCTCCACAGTGGCAGCCAACATGCCCAATAGCTTTATAGTGACATTGTGTGTGTGTTCATTTTATTTGGGTGCCTTCAGGTTGGAGCCAATACTTGTCTCATTAGAATAAACCAGTGCTTCCCAACGTGTGTTCCGTTGGTCCCAAGGGATTTGAAACCAGTTTCCAGGGGATCCATGGATACATTTCTGTATTGGATACTTTGAAGTCCACTTATTTTTTAAATTAAAGGAATAATTTTTTGTTAAAAATAGTAGAGGAACTTCTTTAATTGGTGATACATTTATTTTGTATGACTGTTGACATATCTAATTAAGAAACTTCCTGTACCCATGAAGCGAGTGTCAGTCATTTTAATTAAGGTCAAATAATGCAATGCACTGTAGTGTATCCTTTTGGTATGTATTTGAATTTACCTAAAATCAGTTCCGAGATATAAATTTTTAATTTTGGATGCCTATCATCTGGACACTCTAAACGAATGTGAGGATCCATGTTTATCTTATGAAGCCAAAAGGGGCCTGGGAGCAAAAAAGTTTGGGAAACACCAGAATACATGTTTCAGTACCCATAACAAACCAGACATTTACTGAAAACAGTTCTTCTGGAAATCAACAAATAAATCATGTGGGTAAAATACAGTCATACTTATGGTTTGAAACATTTAATGTTCCTTTTTATTCAATTAATTTCCCATGTGTTTCGCAGCTGAGCACATAATATGTACAGTTTTTATTTATACATGACTCTCACATAATGATATCAGTAAAGAACAGGAATGGTAATAAGTAAAGAAAACCTCCTTGAAATATAAAAAAAATGAATGCACAACATCATGCCTCAAGCTAAAATAGAGGGACTAAAACCACAGTCCAAAAAAATCCAGGAAATAGGAATGTGTTAATGTAACAGCTAGCTACAGGGTTACCTGCGATGAGGGTCCATATGTACCATATTCTGGCTGATAATTGGGTTGGTATGTGGCCCGTCGAAGTTCTGAATAACTGGAGCTGACTGGTGAAGGTGGTGGGGGAAGGTCATCTGGAGGTGGGGGAAAGTTTGGAGCGGGACACTGGTTGCTGTACTCAGCAGGTTCTGGTGGAGGTGGTGGCAGATCATCCAGAGCTCCTGTAAAAGACAAAGGCTTCACTCTTCACATATCATATCTATCTGTAATAAATGCCAACAAGAAAGGCGATGTTCATGTAACGTAACACTGAGGTGCATTCATGCAAGCACTGGTGCAGTGGAAAAGCAATAAATATTACATATTCTGAGTGTGTGTTTGTAGACTTTGGTATTCAGCATGCGATGTGCATGTGCCATATTGTCATCTGTGGCCCAACTAGTTCTACAATATTTTTCCACATTATCTCATAAAAGGCACGATTCTTGAAAAAAGTTACTGAACATAAAACGTGTGCTTTGATTTTCTCTACAACTTTTGTATGAAACATTTCTCATTCTAAGAAGAAATGAGCGAGATATGATCAAAAATGCATACTGGCCTTCATGTAAAATACCCATTAATCTTGGCAGATTTTAATGAAACTGGATTTTTTTGACAGATTTTCAAAAGATACTCAAATAACAAATATCATGAAAATCTCTCCAGTGGGAGCCAAGTTGTTCCATGTGGACAGACGGACAGACATACATAACGAAGCTAATAGTCACTTTTCGCAATTTTGCGAACGTGCCTAAAAGGGAATGTGAAGTGAAACACAGGTAACCAAAAAAGGTGTACTAACTGGTAATACTTGAAACATAGGAAATTTTATTTTCTACTTAACAGTGTATAATAATTTAGATGTACAGGTGGCTCCTGATGTATCAAGTCAGCTAGAGTATCCCCACACACATCAGGAATGCCCTCTATCCTACAATAGTAATTAAACTGTTAATATTTTGTGAAAATTAATATTTTGTGTTCTAACCGTATGTGGTATTGTTTACTGGTGAGAAAAGCAACTCTGTCATGAAGAAAAAGATATGTACTTCCTGTGCAGAAACAAGTGCTACAGTCTGGTGATAACATGTCAAGAATACTATGTTAAATATGCCCATTTTTTAAGATTACATACAAACAAGTCTAAAGGCCTGGGGATTTAATCCAAGTGAAGTGCATGCTCCTGAAGAAAGGAAGTAGTGACGTGTAAATAAAAATGGCTCCAACATTTACAAACAATGACAAACCAAAGTATATCCAGAGTTAGAAAAAAAAACCAAACATACAGATTTAGAAATGCCAAAGTCACGAGGCTAGGAGGTATCAGGAAACACTTCTACACTAACTCTAAATGAATGAATGAATGAATGAAGCAATCAATCAATCAATCAATCAACTAATCAATCAACTAATCAATCAATTTAAAAGTACATGCTTTGGAGGAACTTTAAACATACTACAAGAATTTAGCTTCCACCACTTTCATGGGCACTTGTCTAATTCGCATTACTACAATCTGTAATACGAGGGCTGTTTTTTTTGCAACCTCTGATGGGCTATAAAAAAAAGACAAATTGACATAACATAATAATTTTATTACCAAAAGTACAGCAGGGTCTTACTTATTTTTCTACATAATCGC
>JGI20166J26741_11745585_pt1 | contig 21448 bp, 27 predicted proteins | sample TergutCu122P5_FD_26741 | JGI IMG/M metagenome (IMG submission 26741)
CTACTGATATCACAAACACCACTAATGCTACTGATATCACAGACACTACCAACACAACTTATATCAACATTTTAATGCCAATACTCAGTGTTACTCCAAGCACTATCATCGATCAAGGTTCATCATTTGATTCAAAGAGTTTAATCTTAGAAGCAAAAGAAACAATTGATTCTTTGGATGCTTTGGATGCAATAGATAAAGTTTTAATAGAAGGCACTGCGGATACTTCTACTGTTGGAGCATATATAATAAGCTTTACTTTAACTAATACCCTTGGGTTTACTGTAAATGCAACTTCAACAGTAACAGTACAGGGTTCTGATACTGTTGTAATCGGGGATGTAGCTATAACTGCTAGTAGTTTTTCAGTACCGACCTATAGTCACGCATTAAGCCTTACAGATGAAGAAATATTAGCACTTGCAGGTGTTAAGTCCTGGCATGTAGGGACGGGAACGGATTTGACTAATAATATAGTAATTGAAAGACAGGATTTAGTAAGCACATTAGGAGTATATAGAATAGCAATTTGGGTTGATATGTTGCCAACAACAATTGGTTTAAATTCAAACGGTAACCTTTGCATTATCATTGAAATTATTATAACAGACATCCTCCCTACTACTGGAGAAATCATGAATAGTCCTTCAATATTTGAGCTCATATCACCAGTTTCAATTTTATCCGGTTTATTGCTAATTAATTATTTAAAAAAGAAAAAACAATAAGCATTTTAACAAACAGCTTCATATAATTAAATGAAGCTGTTTGTTTTGTTAGGGGGATTGGCTTAGTTCTTATCCATATATTGCAATTAAATACTATAAAATATAAAAAACATGGTATATAATTTATAATTTCGACAAAAATATTTATTAAAGAATACAAAAATCTAAGGATGGATAAGCAAATGAAAAAAAAGTATAATTTTTTTAGAAAAACTATTTTGTTAACAATTGGATTAACTCTGTTATTTGGAATTAATGAAAAGATATTTGGAGAGACGTTTAATTCTGTATTAGATTATGCAACAGGTTCAGATTTTTCTGTAGTCATAGATGAAAATGGTGACATCTTTTCCTGGGGATCAAATGAATATGGTCAATTAGGCAATGGAACCACTGAGTTTAAACTTGAGCCTAATAGGATATTTACAGCTGATGATGGAGATATTTTACCCAAATTTTCCAAAATCGATGCTGGATTTGGAGTAGTTTTAGCTATAGATATCCATGGAGATATCTGGGTTTTTGGAAACAATGAAACAGGTCAATTAGGCATTGGAAACGATAATATGAATATATATAGACCATATAAAGTAACTGTTTCTAATAAAGGATCTGCTTTACCTAAATTCGCAAATGTTAGAACAGATTATTTAACATCCTTTGCAATAGATACAAATGGAGATTTATGGGCATGGGGGGATGAGTATTCTGATGCACCTGAAAAGATCGATGGAATATCAAATATTAAAGATGTTGCAATAGGAAATAAAGTATTCTATGCTCTAGATAACTTTGGAAAGCTCTATAATTTAAGCAATGGTATTGAAATCAAGACTAATTCCGGAAATGATCTGCCTATTATAAATCAAGTTTCCTTATGCGATGACTCTTTATTGATCCTGGATGAGAACGGTAAATTATGGAAAATAAAAAACGATATCTTAGAATTTGAAGAATCAGAGATTTCATTTGGAGTGGATGAAGATGTTACAGTAGTTCTACCAAAATTTATATTCTTATCTAAAAAGTCAGTTATTGATGAAGAAGGAAATATCTGGTCTATAAGGGGCAGCGATTTACCAACCAAGATAAAGCCTGAAGATGAAAAAACAAAATTTATAAGCATCGATACATCTTTAAACCATGGGAATAGTTTTACTTTAGCTTTAGATAATAATAAATATATTTGGTCTTTAAGTAATAATTCAAATATTATTAAAGCAATAGGAAGGCAAGATGAATCTTTGGAAGAGCCTATTTTGGTTTATTCTAATGAAGTGGAAGATAATCTTGAACCTAAATTAGAAGAAGTGAATAATGAATCTAAATTAGAAGAAGTGAACAATGAACCTAAATTAGAAGAAGTGAATAATGAACCTAAATTAGAGGAAGCAAATACTGAAAATATAGATAAGCCTCTATCCGATAGCATTACTTTGGTACCTGACGAGGACGATACTATTAAAAGCATAGATGAAACCGCAACTGATACAGGGTCTACCTTAAAAATTACAGATATTAATATTACAGTTGAAGAATTAAAAGTCCCTGTTGTGAATATGGTATCTGAAAATGATACTATTATTAGAGGTAAAGGAACACCTAATGCTACAATAAGCATGACCTTTAAAGATGATAAAAATATTATTGTTAAAACAAAAGTTAGAGATGATGGAACATGGGAACTATCTGTACCTCCCGATACCAGCATGAAGGGAGAAATATTTGCTATGCAAGAAGATGATAAAGGAAATGTGAGCCCTAAACTTGATATTTTTGTAAAAACTGAAAAGACACTTATAATGGGCGATATTGCTATGAATGTTGATGATTTTAAAACAAGCATTTCCGATATAGAATCATTGACCGATGCAGATGTAATTAAAAACTCAGGGCTTAAGGCGTGGAATGTACAAACTGGAGAAAATCTCATAAACAAAATAAAAATTGATAAATCTGCTATTAAAAAACAGCCAGGTACATATCCAATCGCTATTAGTGTCGATATTCTATCTGCTGTTTTAGGGAAAGATGCTTCAAATCAAGATGCTGTAATTGTACAAATGACTGTTGGAGAAAATACTTTACCATATACTGGAGAATATTTTAAAAGTAATAACTTAAAAGTACTTGAAAAGGCAATAACTTTTAAGTATAATAATTATTGGGATCAACATTAAATGTTAAAATTATTCCAAACGATTATAGCTTTAGAATAAGAAAGAATCTCTTGTATAAGTCATGATCTAGCTATTTATCCCTAATGGTAGGAGGAAAACTAAAAATGTATGACATTATCTTTTATAAGGATAAGAATGGCAAAAGCCTGATAGCAGATTATTTGCGAGAATTAGTTGCGAAGAGAGATAAAGACAGCCGAATAAAAGCAAATAAGATTAATGACTATATTGAGTACTTAGCAAGAGAAGGTCAAAATGCCAAAGAGCCTTATGTTAAACATCTTGATGGCGAAATATGGGAACTTAGACCGATAAGGGACAGAATATTATTTGCAGCATGGGACGATAATAAATTTGTACTCCTTCACCATTTTGTAAAGAAAACGCAGAAAACTCCTCAGAGAGAACTGGATAAAGCTAGAAGTAATTTAGCCGATCTTAAAGAAAGGGGTGATATAGATGGATGAAACGACACAATATGAAAAAGAACTCGCACAAGCTAAAGAAAACTTAGCCGACTTGCAAAAACGAGGCACAGATGCAATAGGAGAAAGCTGGAATGAATTGAGAAAAGAACTCTTCACGTTAGAGGAAAATGTTGCCAGTGACCTTAGAGTAGCTATTATGATCGAACTTGTACGAGCAAGAAAAGAACGTGGTATATCTCAAAAAAAGTTAGAAGAATTAAGTGGCGTCAAACAACCAATTATAGCCCGCATGGAGCTAGGGAACACAAATCCCCAGATTGATACTATACTAAAGGTTTTAGTTCCTCTAGGAATGACACTTGCAATAGTGCCATTAGAAAAATAAGGAATATTATCTAATTCACGAAATATAAGAGCGTTTTAAAACTTCTTAATGAAAAAAGAAAGAACGCAAATAAAGTGGCTGTTGCAAAACTAAAAAATAGTATGCAACAGCCTCTTGGCTCTTACTCAGATTTGGGTACATTTAAACTGATAAACTGAGTTTTATCACTTAAAACTGTCACCGTGACACTTAAGGATTAAACCTGTTTTAAAAAATACCCAATGTTGCGTAAGAACCGCCTCTTTAGCTATATTCTAATTTTAAAATTGGCTTTTAGAATATCTCACAGTAATAATTAAAACCTGTTTTTGCTCTTCGTTTATTCGGTATACGATAGTAAAATTTTTAAAAAAAAGTTGGCGGTAGCCTTTACCTGCATATACACCAGTTTTACGAAGTGAACCACGTTTTGGCAATTGCTCTAAACTAAAAATTACTTCTTCCAATGAATCAATTAGCTTTTGGGCTGTTTCTGGTTCAAGCAAAAACTCAGAGACATAAGTATATATATTATCTAAATCAAAATACGCTTTAGAAAGCAACTTAACTATATACTTATCCAAAATGTTTTCTCCTCAATGAAGTGAGAGCTTCCCTAGCATCTATCAGCTTACCATCAACAGCATATTCCGCTTCTGATTCTTCAATAGCATTATCTAACTCGCAACCATCAAGTATAGATTCATAAGTTTCTATACTCATTATAACTAAATCCCCATATCCATTTTTAGTAATAAAAAGCGGTTCTTTTTTCGCATGGCATAAGTCTGATATCTCAGTTGTATTTCTTAAGTCTGTAATAGGTCTAATCTGTGGCATAAAATGACCTCCTATTATTTACTTTGTGTATAATTATAGCATTATTATGTACAAAAATCAAACATTATTTGAATTAAAATAAATGTATTAAAAACCTCGTGATATAATAAATTTATAAAAATTTAAGTTCTATTTTACCATTTTAAGAATAAAATATAATGCCTCCGTCAGAAATGATGTAGTATTTTGCTCAATAGTCTTAGAAACAGCTGGCGCAAGATTATTTTAAATATTTTTGCACCAGCATTTTTCATTGACAATGTATGAAAAAAATAAATGAGTGGTTTTTGATATTGATTAAATATGAGCTATCAGGCTATAATATATTTATAAAGACTCGGTATTATAAAATATAAATTACCCATTTGATATGGAGGAAAACGATGGCAAAAGCAAGAAAAATTTCAAGTTCAAAAAAACAGATAGATATAAAAGCAATAACATTTCACAATAAGGACGTGCTTCTAAAATTTCTAGGTGAAAGATATAGAGACAAGTCGTTAAAAGTATATGGATTAGATTTACCACGCATTGTAAGGATGCTTCCTTCGAACCTCCCAGTGGTAAGTGCAAACGAAAGAAAATCCGATAACATTTTTTTGTTGGAAGATGACTCGATACTTATTATAGAGTATGAAACTCATGTAACTTACATTAATCTGATTAAATATGCTCATTATGGATTCAGGGTTTGCGAAGCTTACAACAAAAAGAAATTGCACAAAGTTAATCTTGTTGTTGTATATACTGGTGAAGTAGAAGAAGCACCAAGCTCATTGGATTTAGGTTGTATTCATTTAAGTTTTATTCAAGTATTTCTATCAAAATTCAATGGACAAGAGATGTATGAGGATCTAAAGAGAAAAATAGAAACGGGTGAAAGATTATCTGAAGAAGATCCTATGAGGTTTATTTTGTTACCGCTTGCTAAAAATGATGACAGGCAGAAAGCTTTAGAAAATGCAATAAAGCTTGCAAAAGAAATAAAGGATGAAGAAATACAAAATTTTGTTTTAGCAGGGATTATAACAGCTGCAGATAAATTCATAAGTGAAGAAGAGTCAAAAAATGTAAGGGAGTGGATTAGCTTGACTAAAGTGGAGAAAATAATCGAAAGAGAAAAAATAGAAGAATTAAATAAAAAAGATGAGATAATTAAACAAAAAGACATAGAGATAGTAGATATACAAAACAAACTAACAAAAGAAAAAGTAGAAGCTATCAAAGAAGCTATCAAAAAAACAGAAGAAAAAAGTAAGAAAGAAACGGCTCGGAATTTACTTTCTGATAATGTGGATACACTAATTATTATGAAAGCTACAGGATTAGAATATGCTGAAATTCTTAAGCTTAAAGAAGAAATTTTAGATAAAAGCCTTTAATTTTAAACTAAAGGCTTTTAAAATATAAAAGGAATTATTCTTTTTGTCTTTTCCATATAAATTTTATAAGAATCACCCATTTCCATTAGGAGCTTATCTTCTTCTTTTATTATTCTATACCAATAAGCTGCAATGGTGATAATTAATATTACTAAAAGAATAAAATCATTTTGTGATGCGAGTCCAGCTCCAATCCATGTAATAATTGAACCTAAATAGCCAGGATGCCTGATAAAATGGTATAAGCCCGTCGATATAACTTTTTGATCTTCTGTAACAACTAAAGATTTTGTATAATATTTACCAAGCTGAAGGTTTGCAAGGATTCTAAGAAAAAACCCAATTAACATGAACACTATACCAAGCACACCCATCGCAGCATTATTTTTATTGTGAAATATCATAAAAATTATATTTATAAAGAGCAAAATCATATTTAATCCATAACAAAAGCCTAAAATAAAGCTACTTTTATCAGACTTCGCATTAAATTCTTTTGCCACAGATCCAAAGCGAAGCTTATTCTCAAGGAACAAAAAAATTATAAGTAAACATAAAGCTATAATTGAAGTTAACATGATTTATCCTCCATTTCTTTATAAATCAACTAAAGTAAAAATAATTTATATTGTAGAAATAATTTTTTCATTTCTTACTTCTAAAATTTTCTCTCTAAATATATACTCCTTACCGCCATTTTCATCATACCATTTTTTTATCTGCTCTATGTGGGATTTGTCACTTCTAATCAGAGATTCGATCTTCTGATAATCTTCTTCACTCAAATATTCCCAAATTGCAAAGACTTCCCAAGTTCCATTATTATTATCTTTCATAAATCGTCCAACAAGTTTTGAACCATACTTCATCTGATTTGGAAGATTAATTTCAATAAAAAGTTGATTAAATCTATCCAGAAAATCAGATTTCACAATATAAAATTTTCGCCTATAAAACATACTTATTCATTCCCTTACGTTAAAAAATTGGAACAACACCGCTTGAATACCACTAAAGCTAAGATTTTGAAACATTGAATATAAATCGCATATCTTTGAAAAGTTTGATATTGATACCAATTACTATTTGCCTGATTATATTATACTAGTTTTTCACCCATAAAATATTCCATACAGATTTTATAGCCCGCCTTGCCATACATATGAACTATCTGTGTGTAGGTATAACCTATAAAAGCACGGCTCAATCCTATGTCTTTTAGATATTTTGTACCTAGAAGTACCATATTTGTCGCAATTCCCATATTCCGGTATTTTTGAATTGTTGCTGTAGCACCCACACTTCCCATATCTTCAAGAAAATTTATATTAAGCATAATGGCTCCCAACACCTCCTTATTCTTTTCGGCAATAAGAATAAGTTCATTCGAATCTTTCTGATATAAATCTTCGTTCTGATAATACTGTATAAAACTTTTATCAGCGTCAGATACACAGATTAGAATGCTATCAAGGTCATTTATTTCAGCCCATCTATATGTAATTCCGTTTATCGTATCACCTATAGAGTGCTCATTATATGAAAAATCTTCTAACATTTGATCCATATCATAGCATCCGGTATCACCCCAAGAATGAATATAACCTCGTTTTTGAAAGAAAAGATGAGCACCGTCGTTCATTGGTATACCCGGCATAATATATTCTTTTCCTGCGCCAACAATAATTCTTTTATAGCCATTATCAGCTATATATTTTTCTATTGAACCAGTAAATCTGTGCCAACACCCCGATCTCGGAAATGTTTATCAACGCATAGTAAATATATAGTATTGTTATTAATAACAGAAATGCCGATTAATGTGTTGCAATCTTTACGAAGTATGATATTGTTTTTCTTATCTCCGAGTATATCTTTAACTTTTTCTTCACTTCTCACGATATAAGGCAGGTTACTTTTATAAAGATTATATATTTCGTTAATCATATTCCCACCCCTTTTTCCAAAATCTAATTTATTTCTTTTTCTTTGGTTTGTTCTTTTTGTTATTGTTATTACTATTTTTATCTATAGGTTTGACCGTATTCTTAGTTTGCTGAGCCCTCTCAACTTTATATTCAGGAATATTGACATCTATATCTATAGGAACGTTATTTTTTTTAACATTTTCATAGTTTTCAGGGAAAAGCGTTGGCAGCAAATCTCTTTTAATGATCTTATGTGTATTTGAAAAATCCTCTTTCTTATATAAAACTTGAACCGATGGATCATTTTTAGGCTCATCTTCCTTAAAATTTTTCTCAGGAAAAAGCTCCTTTAAAAGATCTCTGCTCCTGCCAGTAATAATGGTATTATTCATAATGTCATGAGGATCATTTTTATCTTTTAAATCCTCTTTTATTATTTCTTTATTTTTATCTCTTAAATCCTCTTTTACTATTTCTTCATTTTTATCTCTTAAATCCTTTTTTACTATTTCTTCATCTTTATCTTTTAAATCCTCTTGTACTATTTCTTCATCCATTAAAGTAGCTGCTTGCTCATCAAAGTTTTTATGTACATCCTCGGCTTCAAGTTTTTTCTCATTAACTCTTTCTACATCTAATTTTTTCTCATTAGCTGATTCTTTTACTCCTTCTGATTCTTTCTCACTAACTAAATCCCTTACTTCCACTGTACCGTCTTTTTTGATTAAAATATTCTTTAAAAGACCCTTAATATTAGTTGTGGTTTCAAAAATAGAATCTTTTAAAGTCTTCTTATTTTTAGCATCTTCAGAAAATAGCTCTTTCAATAGCTCCTTATTTTGAGAATTGTTTACCATAGCTTCATTTTGTGGTTTCAAATCCAAACTTGGTAGTTTTGCTTCTTCTTTTACTGTTTCTTCCTTAACTGGAATGACTTTAATGTCCTCTATATTAACAGTTTTAATCACATCATCGTCAAAGAAAACTTCTTTTTCAACAGGTTTCTCTGGAGCTTCTTTTTCTTCATCTTCATTAAACAAAATCTTTATAAGTTCTCCTCTTGCTTCTTTTTCTTCAGTTTTTTTATTTTCTTCATAGGCAATATCTATTTGACCGTGAATCGTTGTCATGAGCTCTTCAATCTGAATCACTGATATAGGCTGTGTTACGCTCAGTACTTCGTTCTTATTTGCTTTATAATCTTCAATCAATAATGTACCCTCAGCCATGAGCATATTTTTACCTGTATTTAAAAGTTTCGATTCACCTTGAAAAGAAATCGCATTTTTAGGGCAATAATCACTGCATAATCCACAGAAAACACAAGTTTTTGCATCAAATCTATAAGTAACTCTCTTTCCACCTGGAGTGTTTTCAATAAAGTTTGATATAGATTGGGGAGTGCACACTTCCATACATTTTTTACAATCGATACATTTATTTGGATTAAATGCTATGCTTCCTCTATAAGTCTTTGATACTTTATTTAGATCATTTTTTACATTAGATCTTTTAAAAATATTTGCTATAGCATATTTAATGTATGTTACATTCATTTAACCAGTTCCTCCCTTCTCTTATTTAAAAGATTGCCTGCTTCTAAAATGCTTTCTAAAATAGCATTCGGTTTAGGAGGACAGCCAGCTAAATTAATATCCACATTTATCCACCTTGAAAGAGGTCCCTCCACTGCATAACTATCGCTAAACACTCCACAGCTTAAAGAACAGGTTCCAACAGCTATAATTGCTTTAGGATCAGGAATCTTAGTTAATATATCTAAAACTCTATCTTTGCTCTTAGAATTTAATGTTATGCAGCCTGTTACTAAAATTATATTAGCTTGATTTGGATTATTGATAAATTTTATTCCATACTTTTCCACGTCAAATTTCGATCCAAGTATGGATTTAATCTCTACATCACACCCACTACAAGACCCCGTCCTTAAATGAAATACCCAAGGAGATTTAATTTGGCTTCTTTCAACTAATTTTCTAAGCATGGTTCCTCCTACTTTCTATAATTTAAAATACACTAATATTAAGCTAATTACTGATAAGATCGTTGGTATTTTTATTAAAAAACTCACAGCTTGTTCAATTCTTACCCTTGTAGTTATTGTCTTTACAAAAGATACGGATATCACTATAACTACAATATCTAATATATAAAAAATAATTATATTTATTATATCAAAGGATGAAACTTTAAATGTAAAAAACAATGTGATAAATATAGATGATATTATAACAAAATTCACTGCCTTTGTAAATTTTACAACTCCAAGCAATAGTCCGCTAAAACTTGAAGATATGCCCCCAAACATTTCATTATTGGAATCGTACATGTCAAAAGGCGATACTCTAAGTATAGCTGGTATCAATAATAAATACGACAATGCAGCTGGTATCATAGATAGTTTTTTTATAAGCGGTCCATTTTGTATTTGATATTCATATACAAATTTAAGCGTTAAAAAAAATTTACCTTCATTCCCTTGATTTACCTTGCATATCACTGATGTGAATATAATTACAAGTGGTAGGCTAAAGGATACGAGCATCACAATAGCTCTCGATATGTTTAACCCAGAAAATCTATTTCCAGAAGCAACTTGCGCAAATATTAATGATATAATAGGAAACAGCATAAGTATCAATATAAATATTATATCAGATGAATCTCCAAAGATGAAATATTTGCTAAAAATTGGAATATACATCTGTAGAAGGAGGGACGTAAACATGGATAATATTGGTGCTATAAAAAATATCGATTTAAAAGCACAAGGAGGAATAGTTATCCCTTTTGAAGAAAATTTTATAAAATCATAAATAGGTTGGAGAATGGAGCTCCCAATCCTTTGCTGCATCCTCATATACACTTTTTCTTCTAATCCTTCTAATATAAAGCCAAAGAGCGATATAAATATGACTCCAGGAAATATTAATATATATATTATAAATTTGAGAGTTTCTATGAAAATCATGTTTATCCTCCTAATCTAGTAAATAAAAACACATAAGCAATTAAAATCGTAAAAATAGATAGAAGTATTAAACAATAATTATTTAAACTTTCTGTCTTAAATTTTTTAAATATTTTAAAATACTTAAAGTAGTTTTTGTTTAAGCTCCAAATAAGTTCTGATGCTGTATATCCATCTACTTCTACATCTTCATCTATATCGTAAGCTGCCTCTTCCAGTTGTTTTCCATCTGCATTTTTCTTTTTAAAATATTTAATTAAAATAAAAACTAAATATATTATTATGCCTATAGCTATCAAAACAAATAGCCAGTTTAAAGGAGTTATCTCACTTCCTAAAGGTAAACCTGTATTAGGAATTGCTGTAGAATCGCCAAATGAAGATGCTTGCACAGCATGCCCCGGAACACCTCTGCTGAAATTATTTAAATAGATTTCTTTTTCATAAATATAAGCTACTGCTTTGCTTAAAAATTTATCTATGATAAATTGAGGAAATAGCCCAGTTATTATGCACATAATGCTTAAAAATATCACAGATATATTTACGCTAGTATGCATTTTAACTTTATCAAAGTCTTTTTTATTTTTTACCATCAAAACAGCATATAATATTTTTATGAGGGAAATAAATATGAGCAAAAAACATAAAAACGAGACTATCATAATAGGTGCAAATTTTGTGCTTAAAAGACCTTTATATAACATCCATTTTGAAATAAAGTCGTTAAATAAAGGAAATCCCATGATGCTGAAAATTCCAACTATAAAGCATATCACAAGCAATGAGGTTCTATATTTTATACTAGCCATTTTATCAAGATCATCTGTACCCATCATCTTTTCGAAGATCTCAGCACAAAAATACAATAGAGGAATAAAAAAAGCCATATTTAAAATTTGATATAATACGCTATATGCACCAAATTGCCTAGTAAAATTATTAGAGATGAGAGCGACTCCAATACCTAATATTACGTATCCACCCTCTGAAATCGCTATATAAGTTATGAGTTTTTTTAATTTATTTTCGTTTAAAGCTTTAATTGCACAAACTATGATGATCAAAAATCCCCATGCTATAAAAAGCCACTGAAGCTTAAAATCGCTTCCATTAAAAAGAGTAAATGAAATTCTAATAATAGCATAAATTCCAGCGATAAATGTGCCAATTACAGTAACCGAAGATGAATTAAATTCTGAATTATACTGCATCTTTGACATTATTTTATGGAAAGGCATTAGCAAAAGTTTTGCGCTGTAACCGGATAATAATAGTGCCAAAGAAGAAATAACTACTAAAGAGCTATTTGGAATTACTAAAGATCCATCAACATTAGTTTTACTAAATATGCCTATTAATCCTCCAATGTTAAAAGTCTTAAAAGAAACGTATAGTATCATCGTCCCTGTTAAAATAAACAAGCTGCTTAAAATTTGAAATATCAAATATTTAAAATTATCTGACATCTCATTTTTTCTATCATATCTTAGCAAAAAGATTTGAGCAAGCACCATCAATTCACAAGAAGCATATAATACAAATAGATCTCCGCACATTAAAAATAAAACAAGCGAGCCTACAAAAATGGTCATTAAAGAATAATACTTTCTATTTTTTTCATTTAAATTTACCATGTTAAATATGACAAAGACAAAGTATACGATGCTCATCATTATTATTAAGATCATGTTAAAGGAATCTACATACAAATTGATCCCCTTTATTACATCATTTCCATTTTCATAGTTCATGAAGGAAAATACCATGGTGGTATTACTGCGAAAAACTATATATCCCATAGAAAATGAAACCCCAACAAATAAAACCGCTATACCTATAAACAAAAATTTATGAAAATTAGAAAAGTTTTTACTATTAAAAATATTCAATAGCAAAGATCCAACAAATAGTATTGCAATCAATAGCAAAGGAAGCATATCATAAGAACTCATTTTATCACTTCCTTATGATCATTCAATTCTAACTCATTTTTATTGTTTATCCTTGAAACTATATAAAAGCAAATAGTTAAAATGAGCATCTTAATTATATCAAAAATCACAAGAGCATTTTCCATAAACGGATCTTGCACGTTTCCTATTTCCTTAATGATGAATGGCTCCTTAATTGAGGATCCAATGCTTAAAGACACGATAAATATGACGATGGAAAACCAGATTAAACAAATACCTATAATATTTTTAAACCTATCTTTTTGAAATATCAGCATAATAAACCCGAGCACAGCCATAAAAAAACAAATAAAATAATTAAAAATCACAAGTTTTCCCCCTGGTTCTCATTATTTGAAGTACAATATTTTATTAGTCTTAATAAAATACCCCCTATTCCTAAAATAATGATTATTGAAAAAAATACATTCATCGTCATCTCATTAGTAAGTTCAAATTTATCTCCACCTAAAATAAATGCTTCAAACCCATAATGAAATCCAATCTGCCAGATAAACACAAATATTATGATGATGCTAGCTATAATGCTATATGAAATATAAAAAATTTTATATAATTTAGCATATATATCTTTAAAATTCGCCATGAGCAAAAATATACTAAATTGCAGTATAAAAATCAAAGCACCACAAATGCCAAAGACTATATTGTTTTGATCCAGCATAATATATAAGCTATACACTAAGATCACAGGAGTTATTAAATAAGAATATGCCTTTGCTATATCAAATAATTTACTCTGATGCATTATCATCACCTTCTTTTTTTACAAAAAATATGCTAGACATCCCTGCTAAGCTTGTGAATATTATCATTATGACCACGATCAAATCAAAGGATCTAAAATTAGCAAAATAAAATGGAACTGGATTTTTTTCATTAATTTGTTCACTAATTGGAAGTAGATTGCTATTATATTGTATGAATCCTATGACTAAGATGGCGATCATTAAAACTACGATTAAGCTAAAACAGATCTTTTTCATCATACTGAAGTGCCTCCCCATTTTTAAACAAGAAATAACATATTAGCTGGATAAATACAGTACCGATAATAAATTCTACTATAGCTAAAGTATAAGCCTCGAGCAAAGCAAGTTCAATTGAAACCAGTATGCTCATCAAATATAAGTACAAAAGCGTGTTTAATCTTTTTTTAGAAAGCACCATGGAAACGGCCAAAATTGCTATTAAAATGAGCACTATATAATTAAAAATAAAAAAATCAATCATTTTTATCACTTTTATCACTCCCATATTCATCCAAGGTAATACCTTTTCTCTCATCCTCTTGTGAATAAGATCTTTTTAAAAGCAGACTATTTAAAAGTGGCATGGTTACAAACAATACTACTATTATGATTATCAATTTAATGAATGTTTGAATATATCCCCTAGAGAGGTTATACACAGAAAGAGCGATGAGAATAGGAAATACCCCTAAAGTGTAAATTACCATTGAGCTTTGTATCCTCTTGAATATATCTTTTCCTCGAAAAATGCCGAGGACACCTATGGCACTAAATAATATTCCCATGGAAAAAAATATATCCACAAAAATTTTAACCTTTACTTCTAAACTCAATCCTTATCACCTGCTAACCTGTTTAAAAATATTATTCCAACAAAACCTAGAATAGAAAAAATAAATCCAATATTTATTAGCACATCATTTTCAGAAAATGAACCGAGAATTAAAACAAAAACGCATATAAAAAGTTCAATATATTGAAGTGCAAGCAATTTATCTGAGAATTTAGCTCCTTTTATGAATCTGATTAAAAGTAGAAAGATAAGGAAAAATAAAGCACAGCTTAAAGAAAAAAAATCCACAAACATATTCATTTTTCACTTATCCTCCTTATCCATAACTCATGTTCCTCTTTTATCATCTCTTTAGCATCATCTATTTTATCTTCTTCTATATTGACGCAATGAACATATAGATTTTTTTTATCTTCATCCTCATCTTCTATATCAAGCACCAAAGTACCTGGTGAACCTGAAATCGCAGAAGAAAGCAAAAGTATACCATATTTAGATTTTATTTCTGTTTGAATTTTGATTATAGAGTTTCCCTTATAGTCATCCTTCAATATATGGTAAGACATTATTAACCCTCGCTTTATGGATCCATATATGAGCATCGGTATATAAAAAATTAAAAAGTAAATCCTTCTTAAATTAAAAAGCCAAAGAGGGCGGCTTGTAAACACACTACAAGTTATAATTCCAGTTATTGCGGAAAGAAGAGCACCAATTGCAATGCTATTATAAGAAAAATTATTATTATTGTTATAGCTTATTAAATACCAAATTACCATGGAAAAGATAAATGCAACTAAAAATTTTAAAAGCTTCAAATTATGAGCACCCCCTAAATAGTTATCTACCTATCAAAACAGGAAAGACAAATGTCCATACTATTTATAATAACTGGTACATCTTGTAAATCGCTGCCTTTTAAAATAGCTTCAATGGAAGGATAATTTCTAAAAGATGGTGTATTTATAGCAACTCTATAAGGAGTATCTTCTTCTCTGGATACAACATAGTATGAGAGTTCTCCTCTTGGTGATTCTACTCTTGAAAGATATTCTCCATCAGGAATTTCAAAATCTAAAAATCCTATATTCACCTTCCCTTGAGGTATATTTTTAATAGCTTGTTCAACAATACCAAGGCTTTCATCCACTTCTAAGAGTTTCACCTTTACACGGGACAAAACATCTCCAGGTGTATCTGTTATAAGATTAAAATTAAAATCCTGATAAGATGAATAAGGGTCAGAGAGCCTAACGTCAAATTTCACACCAGAAGCCCTTCCATATGGTCCTTCTACACCATAATCTAAAGCATCAGGAAGTGAAAGAACTCCAATGCCAGACAGCCTGGATTTTGCAAAAGTGTCGTTTAAAAAAAATTTAGAAATATTTTTATTGTCATCTCTTAAATCCACAACAGTGTAGCTTATTGCGTCGATATCATTTTTAAAGAAATCCCTTTTAACCCCTCCAATGATGTTAAACCCATAATAAATTCTATTTCCCATTAAAAACTCAATCAAATCCATCAACTTCTCTCTAGAAGCTGATATGGAATAAAAGGCACTTTCAAAGCCGATTGACTTTGCCATTGTTCCAAGAAAATAATAATGAGATTGTATCCTCTCAAGTTCTGCCATGATTACTCTATGATAATCAGCTCTCTTAGTCGGAACTATCCCTGCTATTTCCTCTAAAGCAAGCACATAAGCTAGAGAATGGGAAAAAGAGCATTTACCGCATACCCTCTCCACTAGGGAAAGAGTCTTTATATATTTTTTTTCAGTACAGAGTTTTTCAATTCCCCTATGATTAAATCCAATATCTATATTTGTCTCTTGAACTATCTCGCCTTTTACATTTAAAGTCAAAGAAATAGGCTCGTCTAATGTTGGATTGTGAGGGTCAAAATATACTTTATAAGACATTTAAAAACCTCCACCCTATTTTAAAATGGGATTTTCTTCTTCCCATAGCACAGGAACTGTAAATAATTTTCTTCTAAGATTTGAATCTTCTGTTAAAAACATAGGCTTTTCTTGGACTCCAATGAATTTTACAGGAATAATTTCCATAATCTCTTCTTCATAAGCGATTACAAACTTGCCAAAATAATCTTTTAAAGACACGATTTCACCATCTGCTCTGCATATATATGTTTTTACATTCTCTTTAGAAATTTCAAAATTATACACGACTTTTGAATCTCTATCGACATCCACATATCCATTAATGGACAAAAGCCTTGCATCTTCACTTTTCATATCGTTTGCCATCTTATCAACATGCTCTGAAGAAATATATTCAATGTTTATTTTATGCATAAAAACCATCCCCTTATAGCATCAAAAAAATTCGCTCTATGTTAACTAAAATATATCATATATTGTTTATCATTTCTATGGTTCTTAAAAAAATTTCATCATCTTTTGATACTTCTTTTCCTTCTCTAATTAGTTTTGAAACCATAGCTTTATTTCCATTATAATAATAGCATAATAATAGATTATTGATGGATTCAATGCTCTTTAAAGACGAATATACGATTTCAAAATATTTAATAGCTTCATTATATTGACCTAAAATAGCATGATTAAGGCCTAATTCATTTAACACATCCACAAAGGACTGATCTATAGATAATGCAATTTTCAAATAAAAGATAGCTTTTTCATTTAACTGGAGGCTTCTATATCCCAATGCGACATAATAAAGTAAAGAAGGATCGTCACTAAAATCATCCAGTAAAGGTATTAAAAGCTTCAAAGCGGAAGAAGGATCATCAAATATCTTCTCTTTTCCAAGGCTAAAATTCACAATATTAAATAGATTGTTTTTAAAATTTTCCTCTTCTTGTGTTAAAATCCCACCTAATATAATATATTCTTCTAAAGCTTTTTTTGATCCATCATAATCTTTTAAATGATGCTTTAAAAAACTCTCGTATAAATGCGAAATCATCATATCCTTTTGCTTTCCTAAATCTATTAAATCTTTCATTTCATCTATAAATTTAGTATTTTTAACAGCTAAATCAAAGCAAATAGTGAGGAGCTTGCTATAATTATCCAAAGTATCTTCTATGACAAAAAGCCCTCTTAAAAGAAAATATGCCTTTTGTATTTTCTCATCTTTAATATTATTATAGATTTCACCTTTTATAAAACTGTTGGAAGTTTTATAATTTTTTAATATTGCTAGATAGATATCTTTGTTTTTTATGTTTTCACATACTCCAAGGCAATAAAATATACCTTCAATAAAATTAGTCATGGGTAATTCTTCATTGATGATTTTTTCAGTAAAAATAGGTAGAGGGACGCATTCCTCATCTATAATAACTATGCTTTTTATAGCATCTTTTTTAATATCTAGAAAAACTAGATCATTTAACCTGTCTAAAAACTGTCCCATATTTTTCTCCAAATAAGAAGCTTTTATTATATAATATACCTTTCAGGATGTGTCTTTGTCAACCGGTAACAGGGAATAATGAATAATGAATAATGAATATTGGTTACGTAAAGAAATTCATTATGTTAAGAAACGCAATTTAAGCCTTGAAAATAAACGATTTTTAATAAAATATCTTTACATAAAAATCTTGTTATGTTATCCATAGATCATATTTTAATAAGGAGGATTGATCTATGGAAACTGACTTAAAACTGATTATTCAGGTTTGTGAACAAGAATTGATTGATCGAGAATATAGTTTCGACCATCACAAACACATAAGCGAAGCATGGGAAGAATTGTTGCAATGGACGTTAGCAAAGGGTTACAAGAGTTTTGATGAGGATATAGGTTATCAATACTGTAAAGAAGTTTTTGGTTCAACTTTTTTATCTGGCATAAAGAAAAATGACCGAGTGAAATTACGAGCCATACGTATGTTGATATCTTACCAAAAAGATGGTGATTTTGAAATTAGGACACCAACAAGGTTGATAAAGTTGACTGGACAGACTGGTAAATATATAGAAAAATATCTTCAATATTTACGCAAAACAGATCATCTATCTGAATATACTATATCAAATAAACTAAAGTATCTTTTAGCATTAAATGTCTACATTGAAGATCGCCAGATCTCGCTGGAAGATGTTACTATAGATACGTTTGCAGATTTTTATACAAATCAAAATTATACACTTGCATCAAAACATAATTGTAATTCAGCATTAAGATTATATCTGCGTTATGCTTATGATAACGGTATAACAACAAAAGACTGTTCCATCTATATATTGCCAGACAATTATAAAGAACATTGTAAGCTACCAACAACTTACAACGAAGAAGAAATTAAAAGTATAATTGGTGCTGTTGATAGAGCATCATCTATAGGAAAAAGAGATTATCTTATTCTATTATTAGCATCTGAATATGGTTGGAGAAGATCGGATATTGTAAATTTCAGCTTCGACCAGATTGATTGGGACAAAAATATAATAACCTTTAACCAGCAGAAGACTGATGCACCTGTAGTATACCCACTTCTTTCTTCAGTAGGAAACGCAATTATAGATTACCTTAAGAACGGAAGACCAGAAACTAATGTTCAGCAAATAATAGTATCAGGAGAGAGAACAAAAAAATGTAAAAAGCTAACAGGAGAAACTATTTATTCTATTGTTGCAAAATACGTAAGGTATGCAAACGTCAGCAATTGGAAACAAAAAAGGCATGGTCCACATTCATTGAGGCACAGCTTGGCTACAAATCTTCTTAAAAAGAATGTATCAATTCCAATAATAAGTACTGTATTGGGTCATCAAAATACAGAGTCTACAAAAGTGTATTTATCAATAGATAAAAATCAACTACAAAAATGTACTCTTCCAATACCTTGCCTTAAAACAGGCATTTTTGAGGAGTAGATATGAGTAGACCAATATATACAAGCATTTTTGCTAAAGAAATAAACGCATACTTAGATTATAGGGTTTCATCTGGTTTCAAAGAAAAAAATTACTGGTGTATTCTAAAAAAATTTGACAGATTTTCTACAGAGCATGCTTTAGAGACCTTAAGTTTTACAAGAGAACTTGCAGATGAATGGCTTAAAAAACGCAATAATGAAGCAACTACAACGCATTACTATCGCATCAATTTAACAAAGCAGTTTCTTATATATTTGAGTAAAAAAGGTTTTGATGTTTTTATCATCAGGGATATTGCATTCAAGAAAACACAGTTCCAACCTCACATTTATACTGAGGATGAAATTAATAGATATTTTGATGCAGTTGATACATTTGATTCTTACAGAAATAAAAAAAATAAAGTACAATATCCAGTACTCTTCCGTTTACTATATTGCTGTGGTACTCGTATTAACGAGACCTTAAGAATTCGAAAAAAGGATGTCGATCTCGGTGAAGGTATTATAAGGCTTGTAGAGACCAAAAATGGTTGCGAACGTTATATTGTACTTAGAGATGATTTTTTATCACTTATGCGTAAGTTCGCATCAAAATGCTTTTACCTGCTTAATGATGATGATTATATATTTACTTCAGTAAATGGTGGTCGACTTACAGGATATGTTATACATAAGCGTCATTGTGAGTTTCTCAAAAGAGCTGGTATTCCTTTCATAGGCAATGGAGAAGGACCAAGAATTCAAGATTTCAGACACAGTTTTTCAGTTTATTCTTTTAAACAAATGATAGACGCAGGAATAGATATGTATGTTGCACTTCCGATACTGTCAACTTATCTTGGGCATAAAACTATTTATGCAACTGAGCATTATGTTCGTTTGACAATGAGTATCTTTCCATACATCGAAAAAAAGTTGGAAGATAAGCTAGATAAAGTATTTGAAGATATGTGGGTGGATTATGAAAACAACTAAATTTGCTCACTATCTGAATAAATTTTTTACAGTACATCTGCCTAATACTAACGGTTATACTCCTATGACTATCGATTCATACCGTTACGCTTTTATGTTGTTTCTAACTTTCATGGAAGGTCAAAAAGTTCTAGCAGATGAGGTGGAAATATCTGATCTAACTCATCAAAACATTTTAAAATATTTAGACTGGTTGCAATCACAACGTAGTAATTCCATATCAACTCGAAACCATAGGCAGGCTGTCATCAATAGTTTTGTTAAATATCTAATGTATGAGTTTCCAGATTATTTGTCAGAATTCCAAGCTATATTAAATATACCAGTCAAGAAAGCACCGCAAAAAGAAATTGCTTATCTTAAAACAGATGGTATAAAGCTTCTTTTTGATCAAGTTGATATTAGTTCAAAAAGTGGCATTCGAGATTATGCTATATTAATGTTATTATATACAACAGGAATACGAGTTAGTGAACTCATACAAATCAAAGTCAAAGATGTTTCACTGGGGCAGCCACCAACATTATTGGTTCATGGAAAAGGGCAGAAGAGTAGGTTTGTGCCAATTACAAAACAAGCTGTAAATATTATAACTAAATATATAAATTCTTATAATTTGACTAAAGATTGTCATTTACAAGATTGGCTTTTCAGAAATCACTTGAATGAACAATTTAAGCGTCAAGGGATAAATTATATTATTAAAAAATATGCTGATATTTCTAGGTCTAAGAATTCCAATCTGATCCCTAAAAATTTTAGCCCACATAACATGAGGCATACGCTCGCAATGGAACTTGTCGATTCTGGTGTTGATTTAATATATATCAGAGATCTTTTAGGGCATGTTAGTGTAAAGACTACTGAGATTTACGCTAAAACTAATACAACTAAAAAAAGGGAAGCTATCGAAGCAGCGAGTAAAGAAATAGTTCCTAGAGAAGAAGCCCAATGGGAGCAAAATAGCAACATAAAAGATTGGTTAAAGAATTTCAATCATAGATAATTATGTTAAGAAATTTTACTAAGGATCCTTATGGATCCTTAGTTTTAAGATACATTTAAGTCATTTCTTAACATAATAAATTTCTTTACGTAACCATTGTTATGTTAATCTTTACATAACAATGGTAATAGTGAATAGTGAAGTGACACGGTGACACCATGAGAATATTTTATAGAATCGGCGGCACCGTGTCAATAAAAACAGTGAACAGACAGAA
>JGI20166J26741_11748918_pt1 | contig 21406 bp, 16 predicted proteins | sample TergutCu122P5_FD_26741 | JGI IMG/M metagenome (IMG submission 26741)
TAACATAATAATAATAATAATAATAATAATAATAATTATAATTATTATTATTATTATTATTATTATTATTATTTGATTTTCAAGTATCTATTCCTGAGGGATGTGACTGCTGACAGCAGGTTTTGGGCAGTGCACGTCCCTTATATTGTGACCCATGTTCTAAATCCAAATGTGTGCATTATGATTACAGCTCACAAATTCATGCTCGCTAGATCTGTAAGCACATCAAACAAGAAGAAAACTACTCAGCTCAAACATCTGCTCAGCTCGCCACAACTCGCCTTTCTTATGGAAGCACATTCTGGTCTCAGTGCTCGCATTGTGCAGGAAGCAGGTACCTGTTTAAACATGCAGCAAACTGCTGAGCTAACCTGCCATGATAATATAGTGTGCAGTAAGTGACAACGGAATGCCCTGCACTGCATAAATGTAGGGTTCAAAGCTTCAAAAGTAATTCAAATACAGGGCAGAGTCACATAGAGCGCAGACTGACATACAGTACAGACTGACATACAGCGCAGACTGACATACAGCACAGACTGACATACAGTGCAGACTGACATACAACATCCACTGCCTGGTACAACAATTTGTCAAGCAGCCTTTACAAAGTAAACAGAAATGTATCAATCAGAGGTCTGTCTGTCTGTCTTTTATTACTGACTAAAGTGTTTTTTATAAAATTTGAAATGGTGTACATTTGATAAAAGTTTACAGGAAAATTCCAGTTTTCATACCAAAGTGCACTTCACGTATGGCCATACGCAGACTTGTTAAAGTACACACTACAAGCTGTTTCAGCAGATTTCATGTACCACCATAAGCTTAAAAAACTACAAGGAATCCTACTGGCAGTGTTGAGTTGAAGCTCTCCAACCTTCTGTTTATTTTCAAAACTCCTTAAAACTGGTAGCATTTCAGGGTTTCCTGGCATATGGGCCAGTGGGCTGTCTATCTCAGCCCAACTGGGTGTGCGGGACAGCAATGAGGCTTCATGGACACAGGTATTGGAAGTGGTGGAGTTTATGGCTGATGCAACAGACATTCCTATACTGCTAGATGCAGACACTGGCTATGGGAATTTTAACAATGCACGAAGACTTGTGCGTAAGTTAGAAGACCGTGGCATAGCAGGTACGAACCTCAAAAAATTATTGCTTTTCCCCTTTCATATTGCATTGTCTGTTTTGCTGTGTGTAGGATTGCTGCTAAGTTACCGCAAGTAGCTATATACTGCAAAACTGATGTATGTCCACTACTTCTTCAGTGCTAAGCAGAAGTTTCACTCACACAGTGATCCCCATGCTGCAGCATGATGGTGCACTGTTTCCTGCGTAAGAAATTATTCAATGGACCACTGAAAAGAAACTTTGTAAGACGGTAAAACTCCTTCAGTTTTTTCACCCAATTCTGTATTGTGATCCCAAGCAATTTTTTCATAATACTTCTGTTATAAAGGTCACAAATATCCATCACCAGGACACCGTGGATACAGCGTTATGTTAGCACTAAAGAAAAGTCATAAAAACACGGGTCAAAACAGACTAAGTACGTCCAAAGTTATTTGTTGGTAGCACAAGTGCACTTCCTCCATTTACCTCACTTGTATCCCCCACCTCAGTTTCTCATTTCACACATCTGAAGTGCTTATAAAGTCACAGCACATTACACTGCACTGCAAAACTGGTCTTCAAATTTATGCTTAGAATTCAAATCTTGCTGCAACATCTCTATGATATCCTTCAGTCAGTAATCAAACAATGATAAAAACCACAGAACCAGAAGCAACCAGTCAAAAGATCATGTACAGGCCATGCAGTGGTACAGAGTTGATTAACGCCTCTGGTAGAGTTAAACCATCAAGAAATGAAGAATGGATGTAGAGTATATTAAATGGGACATATCTGAATAAAAATCTGAAGAAAATGAACTTGTAAAGTGGGCAAACTTCCTACCTGAGAATCTTGTGTACAGCTGAATGTAACATAATGCACATAATGCATATGGGGGATATGGTAGGACTTCAAACATCTAAATTCTTACATGGGAAAACTCTGGGCCACATGAAAGTACAGAATTGGTCTAAAGGAATATATATATATATATATATATACGTCTGTCTGTTATTCACTACACCATCATAATAAGAAGCAACTGCATTTTTCAAGAAGAATTTTATTTAAAGAAAATACTTGGCAAAGAACAGGCACTTGCACCAGTACTGCAGTGTGAGATCCCTGGCTCTGATGGCACCATGACCGATGGGTTTCATGTTTCACATTTATGTAAGTAACTTTGCACTGTGACATACAAAATGTTCCACAACTACAAAATGTCACACCAAAACTGAGATATTATTCCTAGATATCGACCAGGCTTCTTGCAATCTGGTAATATTCAGAACAGTTCTTGTTTCCAGAAATACTTCATTGCCCACGACATTTCATATTCAGTTCACAAAATGTAACCATTATTCAAAACAACTTATTTTTCTGAGGGTTCAGGCTGCTGTATAGAGGACAAATGCTTCCCAAAGACAAACTCTTTGTTAGATGGAAGACAACAACCACTAGCAGATATTGAAGAATTTTCACTTAAAATCAAGGTAAGTGAAATCCTCTGCCAGCTGTCACATTAAGCAAGCTGCATACCTCAAATACAATTACAACGTCGTACTGTTACGACGTTACACATTTTTACATATTTCACATTTCTGTTGTTTTTTATTCTATAATAATTTAAAAGACAACACAATTTAAACCCTGTCACAGTTCTTTTCCATATACTGTACTGGCATACAGCTGAAATTTCCTTACTTCAACTGACAGGCAACCAAATGCATTCTCAGGTCTTGTGGAATGACACCACGTAGTTTCATAGACAAGTACAGACTTTTGGAGGAACATATTGCCTCTATCTTCTAGGTTGACTGGGAATATTTAAATAGTAGATTCATCTACCACAGCGGTACCTATCTACCAAACTATACAAAATACTTTCATATTTACTATTAAAACCAGGGTAAGACAATTATGGTTTGCAAGAATCAATATAGCAACGCAGATCTGGCTACTTCCAAAGCAGAAGCGAAGAACACTAGCAATAGTACTTGACCAAGCCATTTACACTTAATATTACACAGTTCTGAACTGTGTCCAAAGGACTCAGGTACCTTCCCACCTCTTCACCTGAGTATAAAAATGTATCCATTTTCTGATCTGCTGCGCTGTTCTAAATGCCAGACAACAACAAATGAAGAGCAGAAACCTTCTAACACCAATTGAAGTACACCATCGTCAGAACCTTTACAACTGACTTAGTTTGGTATGGAATGTTATGTGAACACTTAGATTGCAATCACAAGGTCAAAAAATGAGGTCACAGGATTCACTTATAAGAAGAGACACCCAAGAAATATGGGGGGAAAAAAGTTTTATTCTCCTTCAAAGTAATCTCCCTTGACTGCAGCACCTTTGCACATTTTCTGGAAACTGCACAGAGAAGTCACTGAAGGTACCCAAAGGAACTTTTTTTAGTTTAGTGGATATGCTCTTCTTCATGATCTTGTTCTGAACTCTTCTTCAATGAGGGAAGTTTTCATACTGGGGAATAGAAGAGCTGGTGTGAGGTCAGGTGACTAACATGGTCGCTAATCTCCACCATGCTGCAATGAGGTCTTCAAAAGCTGTGACTGTGCTCCATTTGCTAATCTCCGAGACTGTGTGGATCAACTACATGCAGCTCACTGCCTTCCCAAAATATTCATAAACAATAAGATTAGCAGGCTCCCAGTTAGTGTGCAGTTGGTCTTCCATCAGTTTTAGGGCCATTTAACGATCTCTGGCTACAAGTTCACAAACTTTTCCAACATTTCTGGATCTCAAGCAGGTGATCGATGTCCAACACTCAGCTCATCTTGAAGGTCATATCTTCTCTTTCTGATCCTTTCAAACCACTTGAAAACATGCCTACAAGACAGGCTTACAGCTGCATTCCATAAACAGTTTTAAGCATCTTTGAAACAAGATTTTTTTAATTGGCTGCTCCATGACAACAAAGGACTAGACAGGCAACGTACATATTATGTAACACTGAAGTGCGTTCGTGCAACCATTGTTGCAGTGGAAAAGCATATTACATATTTTGAGTGTATGTTTGTAGCCTTAGGTATCCAGTATCCAATGCACATGTGGCCTGTCCCACTCAACTATATTTTTCCACATTATCTCTTAAATGGCACAATTTTCAGAAAAAAGTTATTGAACATAAAATGTATGTTCTGATTTCCTCTACAAACTTTGTCTGAAACATTTCACATTCTAAGAAGAACCAAGCGAGATATGATTAAAAATGTATACTGGTTGTCATGTAAAGTACCTGCTGTTCTTGTCAGATTTGAATGAAACTTGAATTTTCTCAACAGATTTTCAAAAAATACTCAAATAACAAATTTCACGAAAATCTGTCCGGTGGAAGCCGAGTTGTTGCATGCGGACGGACGGACAGACAGACATGACAAAGCTAATGGTCGCTATTGCAATTTTATGAACACACTTAAAAACTGCTTACATGCACTAAAATGGCTGCAGGCTTGTAAAGATCACCAGCGAGACCCGGACTTCTGCGTGGTGGCTAGAGTTGAAGCCTTCATTGCTGGCTGGGGGCTACAAGAAGCTCTGACTAGAGCAGAAGCTTACAGAAATGCTGGGGCAGATGCCATTCTCATTCATAGCAAGAAATCTGACCCCTCTGATATCAAAGCCTTCATGTCTGAATGGAACAGTAAGGTAAATAGCAACTAGTCTGCAAAACAAGAACAGAGTAAGCAAGATTGGAGGTTCTCGTAGCATTGTGTCTGTTGACTGAGGTCTTAATGGGATGTGACGCTGTGTTGTTGGGTGAGTAGTTCTCATTGTTTCAAAGGAATGTAATGCCTTCATATTCAAGGGTCAGGAAGTCCCATTTGTTTGGGAGTCAGCCGTGATCTGTGCAATGGCAGAAGCCAACTCACCAGTCACGTGGTCTCATCTCGAGTGGTCAGAACCAGTCACAAAAGGTCAAAACAAGGGTATTAAAATGGAGAATCAGAAAGGGTTGAAATTCTGAACACCAGGTTCACAAACTGTAAAGTGTTTAAATGCAGCTTATAGTCATGATGTCAAACAATATAAGAAGTACAAAACTTTACAAAGTCCTGCAACCTTTCAAATTCAATTTCCAGCACTAAACAACTAGCCTATAATGTAAATGCTGCTCTTCTGACACTTCCACTTCCGACCTGCACTCTATTAATTATTCCTGTTCTTAAAGTGTCCAGTTGTGATCGTTCCAACTAAATACTTCTCGACTCCAACAACACTATTTAAAGAACTTGGCATCTCTACTGTAATTTGGGCAAACCATAACCTCCGAGCATCTGTCAGTGCTATGCAGAATACGTGTCATCAGATTATGTCAGAACAGTCACTGGTGAATATTGAGGGGAAGGTAAGCAAATCACATTCTTCTTGTACTTTTTTTATAACAGTTTTGTACGGTACACTACATTACAAACTAGCCTTACATACGATGGGTCAGCATTACATTCATGCACTAATCCACATCATTTTTGGCCATTTTCCTTGGTTCGTGATAATTTGTAACTGGTAACCACAACAAACGTGGTTTGATGCCACGACCCAGTAAACACGATGACACAATGCAAACACACCAAGGTGTAACTCACATGCTATATTATATAACTTAGAAGTTCAGTGCCTTGAATAAGTTGTGTCAACATACTTGGTATTTGCGGACCAAATGGTGACAAGTTCATAGTTTCATTAGTAGACATCAACAGTTGTATAGACCGGTAACCACTATCATCTATAATTCGTTCAAGCACCAGTTAATATGAAACAAACATTCATCTGCTGTCTGTTAACGCTACAATAAGTGTCTGAACATATATGCAATAGACTATTTGAGTTATTACTTCTTAATTCCTTGAGGTTTCTTTAATTAGCTTCCTGCCTACCCATGCCCATACAGCTACACTCAAATATCAGCAAGGTCCTGCTGCTTTCTGTATCGTCTTTGTTGTAGAACAATAAATATGTAGAAGAATTGAATAAACACTTAAAATTTATTAACAACTAATTTAGTGCAGACAGCTTTGAGGGAGTTTATCATTCCTTCAGCACTGTCCCTGATCTACCATGTTCAGCATGTGCTTCTAACCCATGCTGATGGCCTGCTGCACACAACAGGGACTTCATTTCTTTGCAAACTTAAAAGGATTTAACGTGACTCACCCTTGTAAAATGCATTCGTTGGTCAAAAAAGCCATATCAGAGCACAACACAGCCATACCAGAGCGTGACACAGCCATACCAGAGCGCGACACAGCCATATCAGAGCGCGACACAGCCATACCAGAGCGCAACACAGCCATACCAGAGCGCGACACAGCCATACCAGAGCGCGACACAGCCATACCAGAGCGCGACACAGCCATACCAGAGTGCGACACAGCCATACCAGAGCGCAACACAGCCATACCAGAGCATGACACAGCTATATGTTGATGGAAAGGTAAACAATAAAAAGCACAATCTAAGCAAAAACTTACAAAAATCTTGCAGGTGATGGTTTAAGCAAGATTTTTTTTTTATTTCAGGTTGCCAGTGTGGCAGAAATTTTCAGGTTACAACAAGATCATGAGCTGAAGGCAGCAGAAAATTGTTATTTACCAAAGAAATAATCACCCAAAAAACAGAAACTGTCATATTTCTTAAAATCAGGAAAAGTTTGTATCAATTATTTTAAGTCAGATATTAAAATACATATGGTCTGGTAAGACGCTGCAAGACTGCAATAGTCTGGACAAAAGATTTCATCTGCTCAGTCCCAGGGGGTCTTTCATATCAGAGACCTTGGTACCTTCCAGTATTGTTCACATAACAAAGTATCTTCCAGCATTATTCACAATCCAGACAGATTGTGGCATAAACAGATAAAGGCATTCTTACTAAAATTACAGCCAAAAATATTTTTCAATCATAAACCAAACAAAAAATCAGTAAAATAAAATAACATCACATGTTTTAGGGCAGCTCTCAGCCAGTACTTTTTATCACTGGACTGTGAACTACAGCCCTGTCCTCAACTTTTCACTTTCTGGCCATTCTGATGACTCCAACGTTTACACAGGGAGATGGTCTTTCTCACCAGGACAGTTGGAGTGGGGTGTGGCATTGGCACAACCAGGAGACCAATGTGGCCACCCATGGCATGTACTCAGCTGGCAGAGATGGTTCCTGTCACTCTTCATTCCACACTGTGGATGCCTCAGCTGCTTGTTGAAACTCTGTGCTGGTGCTGCTGGTGTTTGTGTGGTATCTCCAGCACACTCCCAACAACAGCCCATTTTAGGGTTATTGCTACCTACTGTATTCTACCCATACCTCCCTAATTGACCTGCCAACCCTGCCAGTCAGACAGAAACTGGTCACACTATACGTTCATATTTATTCTAATGGCCTGCCCCTGCCATTTTTCTTTGACCTGCAGACCCTTGAAGATAAAGGTCACGTGTTCCTTCAAAATGTCGGGAACTGATTGCAGGGGACATGGTCCCACACCCAGAAGAATGGAGTCCTCACGCAGCCTACCATATGCAGTGCCATCTTAATGTAACAGTGCAACTGGCAGATGTCAACAGCCTCACTAGTGCCTCACCCAACAACAGTGTTTATAAAAACACAAAACTTTTTTTTTGCCCCTATTTATTACATGAAGAAAATCTGTAAATTGTGTTGTTAGAAACTGATGTTGTCGTACTGGACAGTGACTGTCACAGGCCAAATGTGTGACATATGCTGTAGGGGTGATCACATGAATAACCCCATTCAAAATGGCACTAACAGGGATCCAAAGAGTCCTTAAAATGTCCCACACTGTACATACTTCTGAAACTTTGGTACCAGCTTACCAGACCACACGGTGCCACAGAACTCAAATGACCATCAAATCTTGTTACATGCATTACTGTACGTATATCAACAGTCAGGTTCACAGTTTTGAATGAAATATTTTATTCAACAAGTGAATCAGTATTGCACTTACGGACAGAGATGATTCAAGAACATTTTGTACATACACGTATATCATGCCAAACAGCAAATGTGTGAAAAGTTACAATACAAAACAACACAATACATGAACACTTACAGGTCTTCCAACTGCCTCACAATTTCTCCAGCATCTGGCCTCCTCCTGAAATCTTCCTCAGTACATGAATTGAACAGCTCTATGACTGGTTGGTATTCTTCACCCAGTGGACTATCTGGTAATGGTGGCCTGGTGCCTGGAAACAATATTAGTGACATGAAACAAACCACACATCCATATCACCGTATTCTGAGTCAGGCAGGACACTAGTACCCGCTGTTGTGCAGGCACTGCACTTGTTCATGGCAACTACTGTAATAGAACTGACACTGTAAGATCAACGCAAGGTGTCATTATCACATCAAAATGTGTCCTGTTTCCTGTGAGGATTGAGGTTCTTGCAGCAAGGATAACTGAAGATCCAAGTTTTGTTAGGATGCAACACTGCTGCTGGGTGAGTAGCTTCCACTGTTTTACAGGATTATGGACATGTTTTTTAGATTGCTTGATGCTGAAGATGAAGGCAGTACACTCCTTCAGAACGCTGGGAACTACAACCAGACGGTGTCACAACCTGCAGGACTTGAATCTTCAGCAACATCAGTGTGAAAACCTCAGATTTTGCAAGCTGAGAGTGCATTATGAATTCTCAGACTCAGCTGGTTAAAGCCCAGAACTTACCATATGCATTAACCATGCTGCTTGTCATTGTATCATCTGTCGCTGTATCAGCGTTGCTGTCCTCCGTCAATGATTCATCAAGATGTGGTGGACAGAGTGCGATCATTTCCCACAGCACAAGACCAAATGAAAATATATCTGCTTTGTTGGTAATAGAAGTTGGTCCATCATTACGCAATACTTCAGGAGCAGACCAGGGGAGAGTACCAACATATTCTGCTCCTGCTTCTGTATCTATTTCACCGTCTGTCTTCAACGGTACCACAACACCAAAGTCACAGAGTTTAATTACTTCAAAATCACCTGTGAGGTCAGAATGACACAATATATAGTAACATACAAACATGCTAGAAAACAGTTACAAGTAGCTCCTGTGTGTTCTCTTACAACACAGGACATAAGGTAAACATTCAACAGGGAGTCCTTCTGTCTGTGAGTTTCTACATTTAATACCAAACATACATTTCAGCACACAACACTCCTACTTCGTGTTTGGAGAATACAAATCTTCGCCCAGACACCAGCCATCCTGATTGAGGTTTTTAACATATTCACAAGAAAATACCAGAATAATATGGTTAAGTGACAAAAACACACACACATACACTCACATACAAAAGGCACATGGGAAATACACACACGTCACTCAGAAAATCCTAAAAGAATAAATTACCTAGAGGATCTAAGCATGGATGGGAGGATATAATGAAATGGATTTTGAAAGAACAGGGAAGAATTTATAATTATGACAGGGACAAACGGCAGGCTCACGTTAATACTGTAATGAGTGTTCAGGTTCCACAAAATGCTGCAAGCAGTTGAGCAAAGGTGAGTGAATAAATAACATAAGCAAGTCAGGTAAGAAGGACATTAAAGGCTTCTTACCAGCCAATTTAGTGAAGTAGGCTCAGTGCAGTTCTGTCATGTTTCAACACAGTCTCAGAGCTACCAAACAGCACATGCTGTTATGATAATTTGCTGTGTTAACAGCTGCAGACAGTAAGGTCTCAATTTTATAGCATTTTTAATGTTTTGACTCACCTCATAATTACCACAATTTGCTTTAGTCTTAGACAATGCATGGCACATGCAATCCATCTTAAGCAACATATCGATACATTATAATGAAACAGCATCTTTCCACGAACAGTACGTATCAATTAAAAATTTAAGGTGCTTTTGTAACTCCAAGCTCACTAAATCTGCACCACGTGTCACTACTAGAAGGTCTACTAAGTTTTGGATAAAAAAATATGGCAAAAATATTATGGTAATGCAACAGACAGCAGTATCAATATGGGCATATCAACAAATGATACCTGTACATTCACACACCTTTCACAAGGATATTGAAAGATTTGATATCACCATGTAAAATGTGACACTCCTTGTGCAGATAGTCAAGAGCCTTGGCAACATCCAAAGCTACTCGCAGAATACTCTCAGCTGGGAACGGTCCCAATCCATCATCAGAACGCAACTCGATCAGATCACCAACAGAAGTGTCGCACTCTTCCATTGCCAGACAATCCCGCCCATCATCAGTTTTAACAAATGCACGAAATCCGACAATGTTTGGGTGGTTCAGCTTCTTCAGTATTTCAGCCTCATCTTTCAGTCTCAGTGCATAGTCATCCAAATCTATGGCAGTCTCCTCGGTGCGACGTACCCGCTTCACTGCCCACGGAGACTGATACAGTCCAACCTTTGGAGAACGTTTCAGTCTATACACACTGACACCTTTGAAAAAGAGGTACAGATTTCATGATAAATCGCAGTCAGAATAAACTATGTGGATATTTGTCATCATGTAGTTCAAAACTGTAATTGTGCCGTATGCTGTACAAACGACTGAAGTTCATGAGACATCATACAACGGTATGATGTGTACCTTATGTGAAATAAAAACACACATAACAACTGCATGAGATGTCAGGTCATGACAGTAGTTAAGATGGTCTTCTGAGTGAGGCAGTGTTATATGAAAAACACGCTCCTCTGAACAATGACAGGTTCTGCCACAATAATGTCAGTTGTATCAAATATGGTGTAGGGTATGCAGTATCTGTCCACAGCTGGAGTGCTGTAGACTTTGAATACAACACTGATTATATAAGATTAAATTTAGAAACTACCATTTTAAGAATAAAAACTATGGTGTTCGTTATACACATACAAAGTTAAAAAAAGAAAAAAGAGGTTGGAAGTTAACTGCAGTCATTGCTAATCTGCACAACAAATATCCAAGGGGTGCTCAGAGCACCAGAAGTCTGAGAATCAGGAATCTACAGAATGGACAGAAATACATAACAAAGAATTTCTTTCAAATTCAGTCTTGTTCAATAACCAGCCCTGTGCATATATAGAAATAGGAACTCATTTCACACAGGGCAAATATTGCTGTACTCAGTGCAGTGTTGCAGCAGATCCCTGTCCTTTGGCATGTGATGTGTCATCGTGCGACTAATTCCATATGGTTCAAACTTCCATAGTGTCTGTAACTTCAAGGTCAAGCAGTCCTGATCGTTTTTTAATGGAGATTATCCCATAAGGTCGTGACACTTCAGTATTTCTAAATGTGTTGCCACCAAACAAAACTACTGTTTATTGCTTGTATCAATAATGCTACATGTTTCAGTCCTGCTCACCGATCACCATCTAAAACATAAGAATGTATGCAAGTGAATGTTATTAATTTGTGAACTCACAAATTTTACAATCTTATTTTTAATTCTGATGTTTGCAAATTGAGGAGTTACGTTAGAATTTAGACATTGTTTGTTGAAGTACATATTCACATTACAAACATTCACCATTTAATGCAACAAACACTGGAAATAAGATCATAAAGTCTGTAAGCTCACAAATTAACAATATTCAACTTCTGGACATACACTTATGTTTCAGATATGTATATGTACGCCTAGTGATGGTCCATACAAAGGAATGAAACATGTAGCATTATTGACACAAGATATAAGGAGTGGTTATGTTCGAAGGCAACATGTTTAGTAATATTGAAAAAACCTGACCCTTAAGATGAAAGCTCTACAGTTGCTATGAGAACCTCAAATCTCACAGGATACCTAAAACTCCAGAAACAGTCTCCAAACAGTACGCATCTACCAAAGAAGTTATGCATCTTGTTTGCTTTTGAATGTTAAAACACAACAGTGACAGCATTACACAGAGTGGCTGAGAGCTACCCAGAAAAACTTGACTATCCAGGCTGATACTATTTGGATAAAATCAGCTGCACAAATTTGTAGTAGCCAATACACATCACACTTTCCCTTAAGAATAGCTCCAACAAGCAATTTAGCAGCTACCATAAAGTGAGCTTATGTGCCAGCCACCTACTTTTCTTTTATACAGTTCAAATTTTGTGCATGTTGTGGCAGTTCATGCTAAAGATTTTGAAACCCCAACTTCCTATGCAAAACACATGAAGGATTTTTCAAGATAAACGTTAAACCCTAACACCTATTTCACCCAGTACCTCTTCAGTGAGCACCTTGCATTTCTTATCTGGACCTTCTGTGTGCAATAATGTCCCTGTCTGTCTTAATCCATTTATATTTGTATGAATACTTTTGTATTTGGAACTGTAGCATCACCAAATATACATCAGAATCCTACATAAGCAAGTATCATACATGAATGCTCATTCCAGTGCATATCTCATACAAGTCATAGTGACACAACAGTACAACAGCAGTGGCTCAAAATTCAAACAGCCTGTACATAATAAAAACTCAGTCAAAAGGACTTACAGGGATAAAACTGACAAGAAACTGCAATATGCATAAACTCTTGGCTTGTTGCAACTTTCTATCAGACAACATCTGTACAACCCAGGTTGCCGCAGATAGCATCTGTCCCTTCTGAGTGTCCAAACACTTTTTGGGTAGTTCTCCAACTACCTCACTGTATCATCAAGTGCCGTATTTCATTACACCACTGTTGTAGCTTGCTGGGGCCTTATAAACAGGATGAAGTTACTAGGATAACTACACACTAGGAGATTTTTCAGATATTGACTGATGTCATAACCACTTGTACTTTTTGACCCTCAGTACATTCTATCTTCTATTTACAGAGTTAATGACAATGGTAATTGAGAAATGTGGGAGAAGAGGGGAGCCATTCTCGTGTGAGTACTACAGAAAACTATGAAAGAAAAAGCCGTATGGCCTCAAGGTATCTAGCTGACATCCAAACTAACAGATGATCAAGAAGAAACTGAGAACTTCCTTGAAAACTATAGCCCATGAACAAATTAACACCTCATTCACGATGTGACAATAAACAACTGAGGTTGGACCAGCATACTTCTTCATCTACCACTGTACATAACATAAAATTAATGTGGCTAAACCATAAAAGGCACAGTACACACGAAATTTTTCGTTACCAACTTTCTTTAGAGAGTAAACGACATTTCTACTAAAGTCACACTTGTTACCAACACGCCAATGATACAGACTAAAAGCAGGTGAAATCTCGTATATTATTTTTTAACCTCTTCGTTGAAATTCAAACTTACCTGTACCACAACCAAGTTTGACCATCAGCGGTGAATCGGGTATCATTGGTTTATCATCTTGAAATACGCTTTTCGGTTTCACCATTTTTGGAGTTTTAAATTTATCCATTATAAATAACGTTACTACCTCTTATACTTTATGTTATTACCACTCTAACACACAACACCTAAAACGATTTGAACAACAACCGCCAATTCAAATATGGAGGACGTAATCTCACAGACGCTCGGTGTCAACGATAATCGTCTCTGTCCACAGATCATAAATGTCAACGTTGTGTCCGTACTGCATGAACAAGTCTGTACGAACGAAGCAACCAGCGGACATATCATGGCTCTGCGGATCAGTTATTCATACTTATTCAATTCGGATGGGTCTCTACCGGTCTCCGTTTGTCGGATGGTCTTCGGATTTCTTCAGCCCACGGATCCCACGTGTCTAATGCAACAGTTAACAGTTAATCACCGAATACATATTTGTCTCTTTCAAAAGCTCCGGATTTAGTCAACAGTATTGATAGGTAATAGACCCACAAATGTTCTAACATTTCAGTCATTGTCGTATTCATTCATAGCACTTTCCTAAGTCTTTATATTACATACGTGATGCATTTATTCCCTAATTAACATCAAAATCCGCCTCCTCTACCATGTTGTGTACATACACAAACTCATAAATTCGAATGTTGCACTATAAACTCAGTATACGCGTGACGTTTCTTCATGAGTCATAAGTTATAGCTCCGTTTGTGCCTGAACTGACGTATTTAACGTTTTCGTATTCTGTTTTTCGGAATACGCATGCAATGCCAACATTTTAATTCGTGTACTTTCACACATTAATTCGTCTACTTCAGTGGAGTACTAGATGACAGCCTACAAGTTGGCGTGCTACCCAGATGTTAATCGGGTGACCGAATGGAGGAGGAAATGGACGGGGCATGCGACATCCATGGCGAAGAAGATAACTGAACATGGTTATGGTAAGGAAACCTGTAAACAAAGGCCACGCGTTACTTAGGCGTAGATGAGAGGGTAATATAGAAATGGTACTTAGACAAATAGAACGGAAAGGGGTGGACTGGGTTTAGTGTGGCTCAGGAGAGGGACAAGAGGTGGGCTCTTGTAAACACCGTCACGAATTTTCGATTCCATAAGATGCAGGGAAATTGATTATGTGAGAAATATTATGTTGTCAAAAAGGACACTGTTATATGGAGTTAGTTAGGGCATATTCATAAAATCAAGACCAGATCAGTTCGTTTCAAGTGAGGTAGTCCCAGTAAGAGTCATAAAATTTAATATTGAACATCGCTACTCCTGCTTCGTGTTCGGGCGGTCCCGGGTACCTATCGACCAGCAGACCAGCTACCATGATTGCAATTTTGATGCTTTTGTCCGGACAAATGCCAATACATCCGCCACCGTTACCTTCCGCACACTTTCCACATAACCGTTTGCCCATCAGTGACAGCGTTTGTAAATAAAACACAAACACAACCGATAATATTTTTCATTTCCAGGTTAAGAGGGTGCTTCATAACAGCAGACGTACTGCCACACGCATATTTGTACTAGAAAGCGACATAGTTCTTATTCCGGCACAACTCCCTTCCGTAACTTTCACTATTCTGTCACATATATTGATTTATATCAAGGGCCCAAGGGCACTTAACAGTACAAAGCGACTTCGGTAAATCTGAACATTCGGTTGTGGCCACAGTAATTTGCTGGTTACTTCGAGTGCAGGGTGCAGATATGCGGACGTTTGGCAGGTAAGGATGTACAGGTATTAATTTTAAGACATTTTCAAGATGTAAGAAAATAGCGCCTGATGTGTGGGCCACATCCGCCTAAAGCCTTTGTACGATTCTCATAAAATTCTGTACAGGCCCTCGGTACAAAAAGTTGTGAAGTAAGTTGGTGTTTCGTGTAAATCGGCCCACGGACAATCTTATTTTTTTAGGGGCGTAAAAGAATGTCTACCTATACTCTCCGGTGTTAACAACGCCCCAACGGGCTACCATCGAGCTAAAACACACGATACCTCAAAATGAATACGTAAAAAGTTGCCTAGGCTGGCCCAACCTTCATTTGTCTGAGACAGAACGTTTTATTGCAACACGCAGCTGCCATCAGCCGCCCAATAAAACAATGTTAAACTCTATAACTTATTCTTGAAACTGTGTGTATCACTGATGTTTTAAATTTGACATCTCAAATCAGTAATTGCAGCTGAAAATATTCACTCCTTATGTTCACACTCAGCCTGACCATGGCTACCCAGGTAGCCGCAACACGCTGCTGTTTTTAGTTTTAATTTGTAAGAATAAACTTGTGTTTACACGAAACATGTTTACACGATTCTTGTGATATTGTAAGCACAACGGCGAGGAATCGTCTTGTGACGTCAATTGAGATTGACCCACTGAAGACGAAAAACAACGCTATGCATTAATTTCGTACTTCCCAGAGAACAGCGTGCGTCAATTACATAGAGCAAACGGCGAATTCTGTATAAGGAAATGGAAACTATTTATTGTAAGAAGACACAAAATACGAAAACAACGTGTGGGCAGAATACAGATTGCTTGGTGCTGTTCCTGAAGTTGGCAACTTGGCTTTAGATGTAAGGATACTGTTTATGAAGCCACAGCTGACAGGAAAGGAAGTCCTGTTGAAAAGTTCTGATATTCTTGCTTATCCTGCTAGACAAATGTCCTGTCATTCCTATTCCAGACCCTTCATAATCGCATTTCCCTTGCGTGCTCCATGCAGTCAAACATATTATACACATATTTCAAACTAAAGGCTATGCATGTCGCGCACGCACGCACGCGCATGTACACACAAACACAAATTTATTTTGCATGATTTGTACGATAAACGGCGATCAGCCGGCCGGAAGGACGGTCTCCGTAATGCAGACGCTGCTTTCTGTGAGGTATGAATCATATCATTTAAATTTTAATTCGACGAACTTGTCAGTTAGAAGGGTTGACACGAATACTGATTTCACAGACTGTGTTGTCTACTGCTCATTGCTGCTGTGTGGGCTGAACAAGACTGGATACTGCACACCCCTGGCGGGGGGCCGCTGGACTCACGGTGCCCCTGCTTGACGACCGAACTCTGCCCCAGGATATTCGGAGATTCGGAGCTCGACGTCAGGCACTTCGGCCACATCCCGATTTGCATGGACAGTCGCCAGGTTAGATGCTGTGGAGCCTCGTTCAGCATGGAGGTATCGGGAGTTCCAGGTGTCGTGACAGGATCCAGGCACGAACATGGCTCTCCAGGACAGCGCGAAAGGGGCGCCAACAACACTGACGGGGTTGAAACAAAACCGCCACAAATATCACAAACGGCACCTTCAAACAACTCACAAGCAAATTCCACTGGGGAGATATCTGTCGCCGACATTGAAGGTTACAGATATATTTCCAGCGCCACTGCAGAGAAGAAAAACGACTTCAACGTTTCGGCCGAAATAACCGCCAGTGACGCCAGCTCACATCAAACAGCAGCGCTACACAACGGTCCAAACACACACCACTCAGATTCAATACTTGTCTTCCCGTGGAACACGGCAGCAAAATTTGATACGACAGAACCGGAAGTTACACTTCTGGTTTATAATTCCAACCATAATGGAAACGGCACAAACGACTGGGATTCGGCTATGAATGATAACGGTTCGCCGATAAGCGATACGGCTGAGCTGCATTTATTTGAGTCGGAAAATGAGAAAAATGGTTATCTGATAGAAACAACAACAGCTTTTGATACGGAAGCTTATAAGGGAGAGACGGAATACCTAGTGGCTTCAGGCAGCGAAAATAAGGGGATAACAGAAGACATCGAGATGCAGCAAGATAGTGAGGGTGACAGGAATGATAATGTTGAGGAGAACGAGGAAGGGAAAGGAGACGACACTGACGATGAGCAATACAATGTGGATGAAAGTGAAAATGTTGCGCCTGGGCAGGCACTGATTAACGGTATCCAAAACAAGGGACCAAATATTCCAAAACGATCCTTCGTGTCTGAAAACCTCAAGATGCGAATATCCCAACTGGCCACCGGAGAACGACGACGCAAGCCAGACGCTGGCGGAAAGCGAGGATCGCAAGTTCGACACCGCACGGGCCCGCGATCCGGTCGGCCGTCACATTCCACGACAGAAGCTGAAAAGCAGACCGCATCCCGCAAAGAGTCAGTCACAAACAGACCGCGCGAACCTGCCCTTACGCCCGCAAAAACAATAATTCGCAATCCAAGTACACAATCTCAGCGTTACGAAAAACTGCCAGTTATGTCCGTGGGCAGAAAGACTGCCAGATTACAGCTGCTCCAGCCGTTCCGTTCAAAAGCCAAACATTCAACGAGCAATGGTCAGGACAGGACAACCACAGCGCATGCCTCAAACTCCCAAAACAAGCTTTCTGGTCAGGAGGATAGAAATTACACTCTCGGTAGTGGTGTAGCAGAAACAGGCACTTCACTGAGGCAAGTATCTGCTGAATACCAAATGCAAGAAGATGGGCCTGAGATGGCACTGTCACGGAACATGCAAATACACTTGAAAAGACATTCCGAAATTGCGAAAGAACTTGCAAATGGAGGGCGACGAAACATAAACAATTATTTATCTACGATAGAGGACAATCGCACAGCGGAAAAGACAGAAGTGCTTGCAACCAATACGAAGTTGACAGGAAAAGACGAAGTTAAGACTTCTGAAAACGGTCTTAATGGAGCAGTCGAGCACAGCAGACGTCCTGCGGCCATAAGAAAGGTGACAGGGGCCTCGCGTAGCACTTTCGGGCTAAGGACAAGAACGAGGGACAGGCCATACGCCTCCCAATCAAGAGTGGCAGGTGGCGGAGTTTCCAGAGCAACAGCGTTTGGGCAGAATCAACAAGTAAAAGGCGTCGCTGAAGTGTCGTCACAATCGGCAGTGGTCGCAGCTCCAAGAGGTATCAACTTAGCATCTTCTCTGGAAACGGATACAAGTGGTTCTGCGCACGAAGACAGCTCAGCGGGAGGGACAGGTCTTGTAAATATTATAGGCCCAATACCCAAGGGATTTACTGATCCAGTGACAATACAAAATCTCCGGAATGCTATTCAGAGCGGTCCACTGTTTCAATTGCCATATAATACTCAACCAGAACCTTTTCGGAATGGAATTCCGAGGCCTACGACGCCCTTAATCGCGACACCAGTAACCCTTTCCGAAAGTGCAAGGCCTCCCTCTTCTGAAGTAACTAGCTCCAGCCATGATGTCAACGTCCATCGTCAGCCACACTCACAAACAGCAGCAGCTTTGTCGCGTGTTAGCCCACACGGATGGCGCCTACATCCACAGAATCATCTCGCGTCTGATTTCAATGCTTCTCAGATACAATTATATCTGACTGCACCAACGCATGAGGTCGTTGAGTTTCGCCAATCTCCACTTCACTTGCCACCAACAAACGAGCCTTTAGCAGCAGTAGAGCATTCCTCCCATGACGATCTGGCCGTCAGAGCCAAAACAGTCCCTTTGCCACAAATTACCTCAGCACAGAAGTTTCTTAGTTTTCCAGATCAACAACTCAGACAGCCAGGAGCACAGCGAGAAAGCGTCGGGTCCCAACAGTCATCCCAACACGCTGCAGAGGGACGCCCGGCGCCCCACCTGTTCGCGGTTTCTCAGCAGGACGCCGTGCGCCATGCCGCACAGGTGGAGTACACGAACAAACTTCGGGAGTACTACCAGCAGCTGCTGAACTACAACAAACAGCAACACCTTCCCTGATCGGCAGTCTTCAGTCCTGTCAGTACAGAGACTGCCAAGAGCACGTGATGTACTGTAGTCAGCAGTCTGCAGTCCTGTCAGTACAGAGGCTGCCAACAGCACGTAAGGTACTGTAGTCAGCAGTCTGCAGTCCTGTCAGTACAGAGGCTGCCAACAGCGCGTAAGGTACTGTAGTCAGCAGTCTGCAGTCCTGTCAGTACAGAAGCTGCCAACAGCACGTGATGTACTGTAGTCAGCAACAAATGCTGCAGTCCGAACTGCACTAATATCAAGTTAAACAAACTTGACAGCTATGGAGACCCTTCAGTATACATCTGCAATATTTGTTGTGTAAACAGTGCTTAATAATCACTGCTGGATATGTCACTGTCTACTGATGTACAGGAGTGATCAAACGTTGTTGTTTGCTTCGTTCCATTTCAATCATTTATTTTGAATGCAATCTCTTCAACTCGATATAAATGTTCGCATGTCTTAACTTGTACGTTCGAATGGCAGGCTGTATAAGGACACATCACTGAGGGGTATTCGATACACAGGGTACTGTGATATTTGTTTTTGCTTGTTGCCATGTTAAATTTTCAGTCGCGACGTGCAGTTCGTAACGCTCGAATCGCACGTCGGACAGACGTACATTTACGTCCTGGTCGCCCTCACAACCAGGTGCAAAAATAGTGTTTAGCTGCTTCGACCTACTCGTCTGTCCGTCCGTCCAAATGCAACAGATATGTTTGCGTGAACTGTAACATTGAAGGGTTCCGGTAAAATCCATTAATTCTCTAACATAATGTTGCACGTAATCTCTAACGTAAGATGTAGAGAAACATGGAAGGATGTTATGCATATACTTCCTAACTTGTTATTCATTGTTTCACAATGTAGGTGTGCATGTATGTGTATGTATATATTATATATTACGCCAAAAATATTCCCACAAATAATATATAACAATAATAATAATAAAATAATTTCAAAGACACGCACAGAGCAATTTCCAGCACAGGCATTCACAAAATACAACGTTTAAGGACAATAATGCACTGAATGTGTGCCATTTTCAAAGCCTGTTTATCCGAAACAACGGCAGTTTCTGACCCCGGGGTTCGCCAGCTGTGGCCAAGTGCTCACGACGCCGCAGACTGCTGACTGGCCAGTCGACGATGCAACGGTACTCCATCAGTCATCAACCACCCTCTCGCCACCGAGATCCATCAGACACAGTTTCACTCTCGCTGGTAGCAGCAGCAGCACAAGACAGTCCTTCAATCCGGTTTCCAGACAAGCACCGGACTGTCCTGCAGCATTCTGATTGCGTGGAATGTCCGCGCGCTGAATACAGCAATAAATGTCCTTAGCATATCACAGAAATTCCCCGCCTTTCATAGTAGCCGAATGTTCACTACCGCACCCGCAAAAACCACCATGTCTCTAACCTCAGCCAACTCAACCCAGTTCCCACTCTCCCACCCTATTTAACACCCATTTTAATATCATCATCCCACATACATGTAATTCTTCCGAGTGATCGTCCTTTACGTTTTCCAAGCAGAATTGTCTCATTCATGCTACATGCCCTTCCCATACCATTCTCCTTGCTGCGACGATGTTGATCTTTGGTATGTATACATTTCAAGGAGTACTTATCAACTGCTTGTCCCACCTACTGCACACCAACACGCACCGCCCTCTGCTGTCAAATGTCGCAATATCTGACCTTCCTCACATACGTCACAACCGCTTCGTTCATATTATCCAGTTCTTTTGGGAAGCTGAGTTGTTCACCCATTCCCACTAAGGCTCCACTGGACACTCTCCTAAGCCAGTTCGGTATAACCGAGTCACGTAGCTCAGTTAGTATAGTGAGTGACCAGGATGTGGGGTGGATGTCCGGGGTATCTTGTTTTGATACCTGGCACAGGCACAAAATTAAACTCTTCTCCAAAGGGCCCCACCCAGCCTCCGATTCAGTGGGTACCAGGGTTCTTTCCCGTGGGTAAATCCACCGCAGCGTGAAGCTGGTCACCTCCATTTAGCTCCGAGGTTAAGAATGAGTGGATCAACAGCGCCTCCACTGTCTTGACGTCGACACTTCACAGCAATGTATTGACGCCCTTTTCGCGTGCAGCTGTCACATAGCCCAGGGATTCACTACACTGGTCATGTGACCAGGGCAAATCAGCTTGACAATGCCTCAGCTTTTAGAGCCCTGCCATTTGGGGGGGGGG
>JGI20166J26741_11751140_pt1 | contig 21390 bp, 9 predicted proteins | sample TergutCu122P5_FD_26741 | JGI IMG/M metagenome (IMG submission 26741)
ACCAAGCGCGTGTTAAAAACGCAGATTTGCGTCATCCGTCTTGCACAGTTGTAATGTAAAGACGCAAATCTGCGTCACCCGTCCACAATGTGTTAATAGACCATCATCAGGGAGTTTGTCGGTGCCTCGTTAAAGTCACTGAATTTTAAAAAATCACTGAGTTTAAATTTCTTAAAAGTCAGTCGTGGTGATATGGCAGCATAACGTTTATTATGTATGCGTGACGTTCAGTGTGGTGAGGTAGTCCAACATACTTCACCGCACTGAACGTCACACACACATAATAAACGTTATGCTGCCACATCACCACGATTGACTTTTAAGAATTTTAAACTCAGTGATCTTAACGAGGCACCGACGAACTCCCTGATGATGATCTATTAAGATCGAAACATGTCGGAGTGTTCTTAAGTGTTTTAAAGTTAACATTTTAAACTTATATATAATTGCATTGAAAGTGCATTAGTTGGTGGGTAACATTCAATTTCCTGTTAAATAAAAACTAAATCAGTAACAGGTCCACAGAGTATGACGCCCGTTGAAGAACTGAAAGAAAAGTATCTTCATTTTTTTTTTGTATAAAGTATAAGATATTCCGTTACGAGTTTGTGACATTTTTATGAAAGCGCAAGTGTAGTCTTTTGGGTAAAATTTTCTCTTTGAATCTTTATTCTTCCTCCAGTGTCTTCTTTATTTTTTACTTTCGCATTTACATCTTCTCTTCTGTAACCCTCTACTCTACCTCTTTTTATCATTTCCATTGTCACTATTCTTTCTCACCCTCTCCCATAGTTAAAGATTGTGATAAATATAATTGAAATGCTGTTATAATTATAGGATAAACTTAATTACGTATTAAAAATTGCAATTTTTTCAACATTTGTATTTAGTGCTTTTTATAACACCACTTCCTTTCACGCTACAATATGCTGACTTTTGCCCGAACAGTGCATTTATCAGGTTCGTGTGTTTTTCAAATAAAGCGATTTTCACCCCTCATTATACTCGGGTTTCCAAGGACGTGCAATTGGTGTTTTGTGAGTTACAAATGAATATTTATGTATTGTGATATACATAAATTTAGACTTGAAAGAAATTATTTAGAAGCTCCATTTCCATTTAAACAGCTTTTGAACGAAAAACGGTATCTTGCTTACACCACTAACGTAGAGAGGATAAAGAAAATTCTTCCTAACCGCACATCCAAAGAAGATTGACTGCCACATATCTTCTTATACATGTGAAACAGCGAAATTTTTCTCCATGGGTTCCAGTCGCCTGAACATGATATATGTCTCGGACTCCATTTTCACCGTGTGTAATAAGCAGTTCGTTGCAGGATTCACAAGTTCTGCCTATTAGTTGCACAAATTTCTAGCCAAGCACATCTCTTGGCTTTATTATTATTACATTTGTGTAGTTCCTCTAAATGAGTTGTTACTGCAACACAAGCAGTGGTTACGTTAAATCTGTGAGATAAGTTTCGCATCCTATCGAAGTTTCTAATTTTCGACTTACAACATATACGAGTACTTTACATCATAAGAAGCGCATAACGTAACATTTCTGGTGTCGTTGTTAATTTCCTGTGCATTTTTAAATCGTGAATACAAAAATTTGATTACTGCAAGCAAAACGCTAAAGAATGGGATCAATTCATAGTATTTTTTCCTCTTTTTACGCAATAAACGTCAAAATTACTTTCCGTATCTTAGCAACCGCTCGCTGCTGCTGCTGAAGGTGCGTATAAGACATAACCTCAGTAAGAGTAGTCAATATAAAGCTTAAAATTCGTATTTTATTACAGCAATTTATTGAAATTACAACCATTTTCAGGACATTATAAAAGTGTTCGAGTCTCTTCTTCGCGTGTAATAATTAGTACAATTATGTCTATTATACAATACAAACCACCGAAATGAACCTTTTCTAAATAAATATTCTAATTTTTAATTTTGATTTCTTTTACATGTTTCGAACCAGAAGGTTCATCTTCAGGAAGACGGTTGTATATACAGTTAAGGTAAGGTACGTTTTACATGCGTCAGTATAAGCAGTCTGATAGGTAGAAAAATATGCTTATACTGATGCATGTTAAACATACCATACCATAACTGTACATAAAACCGTCTTCCTGAAGATGAACCCTCGGTTTCGAAACATTTAGAAGACATAAAAATTAAAAATTAAAATATTAATTTAGAAAATGTGCATTTCGTTGGTTTATATTGTATAATTATATTACAATGCACGGTGCAAAAAACATAAAATTTACAATTATACCCTCTGAAGGTACACACAGAAATACTTATGAATTTTCATGTAAAGTCTTCGACTGTAACCAAAATTGAAGTAGCTCGATTGATGTAATCTTTGTAAATATTAAATTTCTTGGTGATTTATTCAGAGATTGATTGCTTGTTACATGCGAAGTTAGGGAAGGAAGGACGAGCAGACAGATATTAATATTCACTCCGTAGGAGTAGAGAGTCACCTAAAAATACGGCGTTGACTTATCTTCCATTGGCATAATGTTTACGCTAAATTTCGTGAAAATCTGTCAGCTAGTTATATGTGAGGACCGCCAAACAGACAGACAGACACACACACACACACACACACACATTCATACAGCATGATCTCATACTCTTCTTCAAATTTAAGGAGGCAATTTTCCTAAAATGCCTTCATCTTTATTATTCCCTCTGCAGTATTTAATAATGCTGGCGTTATTTACCTCCCTGTGATTTCCTGAATTCCTTTTCGTATAGACGGTACACTCTGGCGTGAGACTTTATCAACGTGTGTGCTGCCAGGTAGTATCCTACATTTGTGCCGTTCACTCCCGGGGCAAAGGACTGCGGGTCGCTGTATCCATACGAAATACTGTGAGGGTCGTTGATAGTGATCCACCACTTCACCTGCAAATGTATAACAAATGTGATAAATATACTGCTTAAGGAAGAACCTAGGCTGAGGCTGTTACAGGACAGGGTGCTGGGGAACGTACCTGGAATTTGCGGACTAACATTTTATACACATTCGCCACACCTACCACGCATATTGACGTCCGTCACATCTGGTCCTCCATTATTTTTTTAAGTTGTATTTCATTTTCTATAATTTCCTTCTAGTCTGCCTCTGTTATAACTAAAACGAAGGTGAGAAAGAACAGCAAAAGTCTGTAATGGGTGCAGAGCTCTTACATATTGACGTAATTTAAGACGGAGCATTCACTTTTATTATAACTACGCACTAATACTCACGCAATGAACCTTAGGGACAAGCAATATAAAACCCTGAGTGGGGAAATTGGTGCGGTACAAAACCTTCATTATTACAGATCTACACATTAGACATGTTGCATGTGCGCTGTAGCCGGCGACCTCTTATTTGCGCTCTGAGGAAAGTTGTTTCTTAATCATCACAGAAAAGGGAAGTCAAGTCACATTACACACCCTTTTTGATAAAAATATTTTGCATGTAAAGAAATAACTTCCTGACTTTTTTGAAACCGCCTGTTAGTAGCTTAAGGTGAAATATATGAAGTGGCAGGAGAGGATGATTATTGAATTGGAGATGCTGGAATATATATAGTGCAGTGCACGGTTTCCGGCAGGTAGAATTTTCGAACTTCAGCTAGGAGCGAATCACTAACGCAACGACAACTTCATGTTTGGTCTAGTCCTATCCGCCTCCCCAAGTCAGGTGACCTTGTCATACTGTAGTTCCAAGCACAGATCATCTAGTGGGTTCCAAGCAAATGAAAACCCCTCGCCACCTCACCTTACCCAGTAGGCCCGTCCGCCAGCTCCGCTATGTTCCCCTGTGGCGGTCTGTTTCTGAACGCTCTTAGAAAACTCCTGAAAACCTTAGTATAGCTTGCCTACGGCCACAGATTTAAACCTGGAGCTCCAAGTTAGGAATCTGGATTGATAATCCTATAACCTTGATGTATATTGTTGCACTAATGCGACTTATCAAAGTGGATTACTTTTCAGAAGAAGCTCACCCTGTCACCAAATGTAGAGAATAATACACGAGCATAATCCTCGAAGTAATCTGCCATTACAGGGTTAACCCAACCGCCCAAATCTTGCAGTGTCTGAGGAAGATCCCAGTGGTATATTGTCACCTGAAATTTATAAAAAAATGATAAAATGTGATTCTTAGTATATCAAGTTCCGCAGTGATGACTGTGCTATCAAATTAATTTAATAGTCGAACTGGAACACAACTTACTTTCAGTGAAAAGTTACAAGATGTTATTCAGAATGGCTGTAAAGAACTCAAAATATAGCCTATTTTTGAGTGTTGAGTTTATTATGGCAGTACCAAGTTGAAGACTTTATGGAATGTGAAAACTTGTAGCTTGGTACTTAGGTACCTTTGCTTCAGATAATCCTACTGCCTCTCTTTCCTCTCTTATTGAATTCCTGTGAAGAAAATTTTACTTGAAAAAAGAAATTACACGAAATGTCTGAGTGATAAACTGCAAGTTGTGTGCAGTGTCCATTTTATTACTCAACACGGAAACTTAAATTTAATGAATCTGATGTGGCTTTCATTAACAAACACTTCGTGCAAAAGTTTAAAAAGAATTTCAGTTGGTTAAAAAGTGAAACATGCACTTGGCGCGCGCGCACAGACACATATACAGCCAGATAAAGAAATAGCAACGTAATCTCATGAGTCTAATGTCTTCCTCAAGTAAGGAAAGTAATCTAGTGGTAAATTATCAAAGGAAATCTCCATAACATATTAAAATTAATGTTTGAAAACCAAATGTCGAAATTGAAATTTTAATTAAAAAAGCCTAGAAGTTGCTAAGAAAGAAGAAAAATGAATAGCCATTTTAATCCTTGCAACAGACAGAAGCCATCCTTTGATAAATTGGACTTACCATTGGCTGTATATTATTGTGAAGCAGTTCGTTGATAAGCTGATTGTAGTAGTCTATTCCAGCAGGGTTCTTCACGTTAACATGGCCGATTGGCAGTATACGTGACCACGATATTGAAAATTGGTAGAAATCCACCTGCATAAACACAATTGTCATGAAAGTACTACTGTCTTTCTGTGATATGACGCTATGTGTATTATTAGAATGATAGGAAAACTTCGGAGACCTCTGTGCTCTCTGCTTCAAGTACCCCTATGTGTACTCCTCTACATGCCAATACCCTCAGCAGATTCTCCCGAAATATGGGTATTTATCGATAAACACACACGGCGTTCTCTCTCATAAGACAGTAAATTTCATGGTCAATCTCGTGAGCCCTTTGTACAACAGTGTCAGCTTCAGTATATTTGAATATCTTGCACAAATAGTGGCATACTAAAGCTTTGAAAATCGAAATGAATCTGGACTGTAATTATTCATTTTCTGCCCCCCAAAATATATTTTCCCCCATTATAAAGACGAATTTTAAAAAGTGTTTGGGGGAAATAGTGACTGCTTGCTTCGGAAAGCTTAGGAAACATGTGAATAATAGTGCAGATTTTGTATGCATGCTTGCAGATTTGCGAAAAGTTTCTTTTGGCTCCATCATATACTCGTACAGTCTGTCTCTTTGTTCTTCTGCATAGAACAACTCGGCTGACACTGGACGGATTTTCAGTAACTTCACATTTGAACACTTTTCGGAAATCTGTTGAGAAGATTCATTTTTCATTCAAATCTCTCAAGTATAGCGGGTACTTTACATGACGACCTATGCACATTTATGATATATCGTTCAATTCTTCTGCGAAATGAGAAATGTTTCAGACGAAAGTAGTAGAGGAAATCAAAACTTATGTTCAATATTTTTTTTTTCGAAAATCGTGGAAAAATATGGTAGAGTCAGAGAGGTCAGAGAAGACAATAGAATATGACGCATGCACATTGCTTGGTGGACACCTAAGGGTACAAACACACACTCGGAATATATAATACTTCTTGCTTTTACACGGCAATAATATTGCCACGAATGCGCCTTAATGTAGTTTACACGTACATTGTATTATTAATGTTAAATACAGTGGTATAGACACAGTGATTGGAAAGAAAACACATAATGTTAAATTGATGTGTACCTTAAACAGAATGCTATATTATTACAATTCTTGCACACTCTTAAAGCCCGAATACATTTAGTTCAACTTGGAAGAAACAGACCCAAAAACTTTTCTTAATAAGTTACGAAGAACAGAGGAAAAATATCTCAAAGCTGCCACAATTCAAGTTTTCTCGGTTTTGGTCGGTACATTTTTTTGTGCCAACCCAACAAATATAAATGAAGCCTGATGCTTTGCAGTAGTCATTCGGTCTCTTCCCCCACGCCCAATCCCGACATAACGAAAATGGCTTTAAACACACCCACGAACAGGAAGCGCAAAATGTGTTAGTGCTCACTCTTGCTGGAAGTACAGTTTTGCTTAACTTGGGAAACAATGGGCAACACGCAATTGTAAAGTAGTCACTTCAGGGTATATAGCCATGCAACATCACGTATTTACTTCACAATTACCCCGTATAGTGTAAACTGAACTTTAAAGGATTAAATATTGTTTGGAATGCGGAAAAGAGCACTTGTTACTCAGACGAAGAAAATGTAAGGTAATTGCTGAAAACTGCATAATGAGGAACTTAATAACTTGAAATTGGCATCAATATTATTGAGATTGGAAAAATGACGAAAGGTGGTGCATGTAGAACGTTTAGAATAGAACTTATTATCGAAAAACATGAAGAACACAGACGACCTACAAATTATGATGGGTAGCTAGAAGTAGAATATTAAAATAAGGACCCTGAGGAGTGTGACCTGAATTCATCTGTCAGGATATGGACAAGTTTCGGTTTTGTAAGCAAGTAATTAAGTTTGGGTTTCGATAAAATAAAAACTAGATGAGCCATTGCTCTGGAATAAGGTGGATACATGTAGCTAAGTCTTACCCCCAGCTGCACTAAGGCCTTCACATCCTGCTTGTAGAGGTGGTACGAATCAGCAGTGACGTCACCAGTCGAACTGTCGATAATCCAGGGGGTGTAATGAACATACATATCCCAAATACTAACTCCTTTACCTGCAAAGGAAACGCAGTAAGGGGCGAGTTAAGATGATTCTAATTAGCTTCTAGGCGCTTGACCAGCAAGCCTGCGCTGACGTCACGAAAGGCGCGAAGTCGTATGAGCTTTCGTATGTTAGCGTGCTTCTGCAAGCAGAAATGAGGGAATACTGGCATATTGTGCCCTTTTTCTACACGCAGCAGCTATAATCTCGTGACAGGTAGCAGGAATGTAAAGTCAGGTGAGGCTCCCATTGAAGGTCGTCATGCGAATGACAGGAAATTTGTAAAATTAACACAAAGTCATTGAGTAAGGCACCACAAGTTTCTTGCACGAACTGCATATGAAGCAAATTATCGTAAAGGTCTGTCTGTTCTTTTGTCTGTCTATATAATTTGTGTCTACGTATACGGATCTGGCCACTTTGATTAAAAATTTATCTAAAGATTTCCTGACTCATTCAATTATGGTTCTTATATTTGCACAGTAACACATAATTTTTCCGAACCTATGTTAATGTGAGAGGGTCCTGCTCCAATTTATTATACAGAATACTTAATAAATATACAAAGTCATACGTAGTTCACGTAACGATGAAAACAGGCTTTCTCCAGTTCCCTCAAGACAGTTCTTTGTTGATAAAGAGTACGTCACATGAACATGTGTTTATTTCAGATAACATAGAAGATCGTTTAGTACTGTTATAGTTTTGTCGGTTTAAGAGGGAACGTGAACTAGGTATGGTGCTGAATTTATTGGAAATATTTAAAAATTTAATAAGAGAAGCTCTATTGAAAACAGCCGCTTGTAGGAACGTAGAAGGGGGCTGTGAAATATTAAGATCAGTCTTAAAGAAGTCGTTTGTGACAATAAGAAGTGTAATTAGTTCAGACTACTATCCAATTACCGATTTCACGTTATCCATCCCATTTTGTCTAGTAAAGCACATAAATACACACTGTTTCGTCTAATAAGCTGTCTCTTGCTTATTAAACATTGGTATAGCAGATCGTAAATACTCTAAATAAAAAACCCGTAAAATGGTACTAGCACAATGGAGTAACTAGTGAGGGTTAGATACATTGAATACACAAACTTAGTACATATCTACTAAAATAAATCTTCAGTCATACATGCAGACCGCCTGCGATACAAACTGAAAATAATAATCAAGACAAGTGTCCAGCCATTTACTTGAATAAGTACATGGAATTTTACCCACAAATTCCAATTTCAATTTTTTGATGTTTAACCTCTATTTTAGGAATTATCATCGTAAGAAATCTAAAATAAACCACAGTGATTACACAACCGACTGCTTACATGAGATACTGTCAATAACTTCAATTTTATTGTAATAAATATTTTATATGAGAGTATTTGTAGAGAACGCGTGATGATGATCGTTTTCGATCGAAACATGTAGCGTGAAACGGAATAGTGTTTATTTGTCCAACTGACGGTGTTAAATCCTCAGTATTCACTGTCTGTTAAAGTTTCTTACTAGTGAATGTAGAAAATCTTACCGCTTTCGTTCCAGCCGCCTTCAATCTGGTAGGCCGCCGTGGCTATGCCGATATTGAAATATGTTGGGAACGTTAGATTGGAGACGGTCTCTGGCGGCATGGCACAGGCGATCGTGAGCAAACTTAGATAGATCCACAGGCGCTTCATCCTGACTTCCTCGCAAGAATGCTGTTACCCTGTAGAAATTGGAGACGAAATTCTTCGATTTGATTATCAGCTGTACCAGCTGCCGACTTTATAATGACATCACAGCAGATACACCGTAATTTGTAATCGGAAGGTTCCCGGTTTGATCCCCGGTGATTGTATTTTCTACCCTGAATTATTTTCATACGGATTTCCTCAGTTTTTCAAAGGTAATGCATTCGAGGTACTTCAAGGAACCCTTGGTGCCTAATTCAAAACCATCTTCCAGTTTTCTTTGCATGATCTTCTTGATTTATTTGCTATTAAATTACTTAATGACTTTTATGTGCCTGGCATATGGACAGTCGAATCGTAGGCTGCAAGTAGTAAATTGGGAAGAAGTTGAAGGGGGGGGGGGAACTTGGTGTATTTCAAGGTAATACAAAATTATTTACATTGAAGGATCTGAAATACGGAAAAAATCTATCAGCGCAGTGGTCTCCGAACGTAGATTCAAAGTCCGAACTTGTCGAACACAAATAAGAAATGTAAACTACTCGAATTTGTCCTTCGATATCCCATGTAATGGTAAAGGCAAAACAAACCCATACAGGCCTGGACAGACCCTTAGGGCTTCAGGAGTTTGAGGCTCCTAGAATTTCTAGACAGTCGGCACATGAAGGTGGCAAGGTTGTCATCCCTATGCACCGGCCGCTTTCACCCCAGAGAAGATACTTCAGGTACACATTTCTGTCAGAGGCTGTCGACCCCAGGGCCACATCGCTACCGGAAGTAATAAGTCAATTACCCATTTCAGAGGCCGCATGGGCAATCGAACCTGCGTCCTTCCGGTTTGTAGCGCAGTGCCTCAACCAAAAGCGCCACCGCCTAGGCCATGCAGTGTAATAAAAGTAGTATATTTTCCAAGATATTTCTCGAAGCTCAATTTTAATATTTTCCTAAACGATCTGTTCAAGGCAGGGTTTCTCAAATTTTATATCTTAAACATTCTCTTCGGCCTCAGCTTGTATGTCACAAAGAACACAGTTAATCTCATTTTTACAGGCCAGTCACAGCGATATGTTTTTGTAAATGTATGTTTGTTTCAAACGAAATATCTGTTACTTTTCTGGTTTCGGCCGAAAAGGAATTATGTCTACAAATTTTCTTAAAAATTTCAAGAATGAAATTTTACGAAAATCTGTCCGGTAAGAGTCGCGTTTTTGCATTCGGAGAGACAGACGGACGGACAGACATGACGAAGGTACGGCCGTTACCGTCTTCTGCAGTGCGAACAAATCTATTTAATTTTGGGCGATTTTTCTGCCCCATTCCCTCTTCAGAGTAAAAGGCGATATAGGCAAAAGGTTGCTCCGAAAATTCGGCACATATTTATGAATCAGATGACGTCGCATAGCAGGTGACTGTAGTCTTAATATTTATTCTGCTTTTTTATATTTAACCCGAAACGAAGTATTTTTAGGGAGTTCTCAACATTGCGAAAAGCGACTATTAGCTTCGTCATGTCTGTCTGTCTGTCTGTCTGTCCATTCGTCAGTGCTTCTTTCCGCATACAGTAACTCGGCTCCCACTGGACTGATTTTCATTAAATTTTATATTTGAGTATTTTTCGAAACTCTGCAGAGAAAACACTTTGTCTCATTAAAATCTGACAAAATGACGGCTACTTATGATGAAGACCTATGTACATTTATGATAATAAGTTGCCCAGTTCGTCTTAGAATGAGAAATGTTGCAGAAAAATATTGTAGAGAAAATCAAAATACACATTTAATGCCCAAAAACCTCCCCCCCCCCCCCGAAAATCGTGCCGTTTATGAGATAATGTAGAAAAATGCTGTATAGCCGGAGAGACCACAAGTGGCAATATAATGCGGCGCATGCATTCTACATGCTGGATAACCAAGGCTACAAACACACACTCAGAGTATGTAATATTGTAATGAATGTAAGCCGCACAGAATTTTGAAAACGGTACATTAGTTATGTGCCTAAACCTGTTCAAACCATAGTAGTTGCTACACTCAGGAAGAGTGTAATGCCTTAATTGCCTATTTTGTTACTCTAAGACCGTGAATTTTATAATGTTAGTGTTTCTAATACAACTAATTTACCTCTTTCGTAGGTGTGCAGTTGGCAGTTGCCTTCGTCGCAAGCAAAATGAATTCTCTGAAAACAGCCTTGCTCAGGCAAAGTTCGTGACAAAACCAGTCCTGCGATAATGAGTGACGTTCGTCAAGCGGATGAGTCATCATTGCGATTGTGAATAAGCTACGAATATCCTACTTTTGTCTAAACACCTGAAAAACAATCGATTCCTCAATGTGGTAAGCAGACTTTCATACACGCTAGGTGTATTTCAGTTACTGCTTCCACTTATCCGTTAAATAAGTTATACACTTCTTGCAAGAGGATCTTTCCACACAACAGCATGGCCTGCAAGTCACATAGACGTGTGTGTAATGCCCGATTGACGACAGAGGCAAGAAATCTTTTTCTTCTCCCAAGCATGCAGACCGACCCAAATCCCCCCCCCCCTCCCCCAGCCACCTGTTCGAAGGACAGTGAGGCTCTTTCCCAGGGGACAAAGCGACAAATGTGTGAACCTGACCAGTCAGTTCAGTCTGTTGCTGATATTAAGTGGAGTTATGAATCTACTTCCCTCATACGCATTCATGTCATCCGCATCATCTTCTTCACGTGACCTAACAATTCTCTGTACTTAGATTTATTTATTACTGTTAACTTTTCACCTTCACTGCATTCCGTACAATAGTTCTTAACTTTTTAAGTGCTAATTAAACTGAATTATTTGAACTTCGGTGTCCTAATCCCGTAATGTTTTTTAAAAAAATTCTTTACCTTTTCCTTTAAGTTGTGTTATTCGAAACGTATAAATAAACTCTATTATATATAAAGATTTAATTCGTACCACGCTGTAAACGCAACATTTCTCGCTTAAAAAATCTGTTTTTCTGTGTATGGGATTAAATACTATTTGTTTTGAGTTACACTCAAAACGCAAAAGTACACTATGTGGGGACAGCGTAGAATTTTTAATGTAGGTGTTGTGTAAAGTTATAAATATTTCATGGGTTTAAAAATTTCCCGGCCATTGTTGCATTGTGGAATGTGGCGCCGTGTTTTCTGGTACTTTATTACCAATGTTTTGAAGAAAAATGCTGAAGATGCGGGCTGCAGATTCTTCCAAAATTCTGGTATGATACTACAAAAGTTTCAAAGTAAAATGCTGAAGATGTAGGGAGCAGATTCTTCCAAAATTGTGTTACATTTTTACAAATGTTTGGGAGGAAAATGCTGAAGATAGAAGCGGGAGATTCTTCCAAAATTCTGGTACATTTTTACAAATTCTTTGAAGGGAATTGCTGAAGATATAAGCAGGAGATTCTTTCAAAATTCTGGTACATTGCTACAAATGTTTCAAAAGAAAATGCTGAAGGAGAAGGGAGGAGATTTTTCCAAAGTTCTGGTACCTTGCTACAAATGCTTCGAAGGAAAATGCTGAAGGTACAAGCAGGAGATTCTTCCAAAATTCTGGTACATAGCAACCAAAGTTTCAAAGAAAAATTCTGAATATGCAGGGAGCAGATTCTTCCAAAATTCTGGTATATTGCTACAAAAGTTTCAAAGGAAAGTGCTGGAGATAAAGGCAGCAAATTCTTCCAAAATTCTGGTACGCATGTAACGCACTGTGTGACTTCATTTCCTTAGAGAATGTAATCATATTTACAACAGGCTAATTTTTTGGACATTTCGAGTTAGTACTGCTCTTGATAGCAAACCGACTTCTAAATACGTGACTGAGTACCGTCGAAATCCTACAAAACACAGCAGTTTTTCACGGCAGTTTGTGGGGTTATATCGAGTGTGGCGGTAAATCGGAATGCTGTATGTAAAGAAATTTAACTCCATAGGAATTCAAGGGCGCTAATTGAGGGTGGCGCTATATCGGTGGTTGACTTCATTTAAGGAGCAAACCTAATCTAATTCTGTAAGTATAATTTATTTATTAGCAGCCAGAATAACGTAGTCATTATAGGGACTGGGCTACATTTCGGAAAACCCGGGATGCAGTTCCCGTCAGAAACTAGAATCCTACCTTGCTGCCAAAACCTCCAAGTGTCTCTGGGACCTGCCAAACTTCCTGCTGAATGATTCGTCAGTACATTAATGGATTATTACAGCGTTGAACTGCGTAAATGACAAGTAATTCTGTATAATACTTGCAGAACTTGACAAATTGTTCTTTTTATCATATGAACTTCAACGTGGTAGGTAATGAAAATGAAGAAGTGAAATTTTAGCTTTTCGTTCCTGTTGCTGGTGCATTAACAATACAAACCCAACTGCAAAAGATGTCACAAAACCAATATACAGTAAAACTCCGCTTATCCGGATTAGTTGTGACGGCGGGCCATCCGGACATGCAGAAAATCCGGACAATTGGATTTTTCTTTGAAAATAGGCCACATTGCCAGTTTTAAGTGGAAAAAAATTTCTACAGACGGCCATTTTAGGCTACGTATTTGTTTACGTACAAATTATTTGTGTGATAACCGTCAACTTTTACCGCTGATGAGCTCTTTGCGAATTCCTTTACTAATATGGGAACACCATCGGTTGTTACTATTTAGAGTATATACCTGCGTCTAAGCCTTTCGACCACACCTGATTTGAAGTTCTAGAAGCCATAATACTGTACTGTACTTGATCCGATAACCGGTAATTTCAAAAAAAGGAAGGATTTTAGATTTCTCGACAAATTTACCTGAAGGGCCAAACCGAAACGAATAATGGGTAATCAGGAAAACCAGCGTTCGGATACGAGGGGTTCTACTGTACTTTCTTCTTTAACTGTTTGTGTGCATTTCGCAAAGTTGTCTGAAAATTGTTGTATGCTTTTTTTGGGGTGATTCCCCGGCGTCTGAATTTTATATGCCGACGTTTCAGATGCCGGGGAATCACCCAAAAGGAAGCATACAACATTCAGGACACGGCAAAAGTTCGAAATCAAGAATTGTCTGAAAATATTACAAGCATAAAGGACGAAAGATTTGCTAGTTTCAGGGCTCTGAAATGCCTATACGGTTCTCAAGGCGGTGACTGAATGTTGATGTTTGATTTGATGTAATATGTAATGTTACAGATATTTACCAACGTTTCGGAAGAACCTACTGAATCCATTTCCATCCTATATTGATCGGTATAAATCAGGAAAAGGCTCTCGTGTTTTCTATCAAATATTTGAATGAAAGAACTTGGGAAACCCATGTGTGTCGAAACCTACATTTTGGATACGGATGACATCAAACATACCGGCGAAATTTCGAATTGTGTTCAATAAAACGACCCCAATAAAGCAAAACTGAGTGCACGCATGAATGAAGAGAATGTAAATCTTTTGAACGCTTCTTACAATTCGGTCTATAGTCTTTTGACTTCCCAGTTGTTATCTAAAGCCGTAACAACTAAAATATGAACAGCTGCAATTGTGTGTGTGTTTTTTTAAAGGCGTGAAAACTGATCTTATAATTTAAGAAGGGGAAGAAGTAGCATGAGGATGGGGAAAGTTTTATGATGAGGAGCTTCAAGGTTTATATTATTCGGGTGACCCAAAAAATTGATCAGGTGGGTGGGACATGTGGCATGTATGCTGGTAAAGAGAAAAATATACAGAGTTTGGGAGAAAACATGAAATAAAGAGAACATTTTTGAGACCTAAATTATAAGGATAATATAATCTTATGGAGATGGGATGGAATGGCATGGCCAGAATTCAACTGCAACATAATAGGGATATATGTGGGATTTTATGAACCCATGAATGAGCATTCGTGTTACGTCAAACGCGTGGAACATGACTAAAGTAAGTCTATTACCTTCTCAATGACGTCGCTGCTCCAGGGAGATGGTTCAGGAAAATGCCATGACTCGTGCTTTCAAGAAGAGGCCCCTCTAAAATTTTTAATTTGCAATTCGTGCCAAGGTCGTCTTTCAATTAAAGCAAAAAATGTTTATAAAACTATCAGTTTCTTTCTGCTCTAGTTACAGTTTGCCAGGCGGAACAGCGCAGTGTAATGTCTGTCTGGCTGCGTTGCACTTTTAGTGTGCATGCTCATTCGCCTTTGATGTGCATGGCCTAGAGTAGTGGAGTGTAGAAAGGATTATGTTATATCTTAAGGGGGATCTAATTTGAACAATACCGAATTGTATTGTCAAAGAAAATAACTCTCATTAATAATCTTCTACAATTCACAGGTAACTGCGTGTGCTATATTCCGTAATATTAAGTGAAGAAGCAAACACATACGATGAGGCAATTCGCCGACAATATATAGTCCATATTTCCAGTGAGGTTTAATTTATTTCTTATTAGAGTCCGGATTTGTTTGACTCCATCTCCCATGCAGGTCTCGAATTTACTGGCGGCACTTATCGACAGGCGACAAAGCTCTGTTTTTGGAACCTTAACTTTTAAGGACGAAACGTAATCAGTTCCTACCGAACAGTAAATTCTTCTCATCTCTTTTACAAAACCAATCATTGAAGGCTCTATGGGGAAAATTTGATGTTTGTTCTGAGATACTTTCAAGACGAACGTGAACTCTGTGGGCAGAATGTCGAATTTGGAGTGTAAAAACTGGCAGTATATACAGTAACTGCTAGGGTTTAAACGGTTAAAACTTTCTCTTCGAAATCTGTCCTTCACACCTTGAATTAAAACGGATTCTCTGTATTTACTGTTATTCAGTTAATTCCCACAAAAACGGCGTTGGGACTAATTTAAATTCATGGTCAGAAGTGCCCACTTCGATAACACGAGTCATAGGTGTTTGTGCTCTCGTGCAGCTATTTGAAGTTATTCTAAAGAAATTTTATAAACTGAATGGGAACTTCTATAATAAAAAAAATATTATTTTCGCTCTTTGTGTTCCTATTTAGTACCAACATTACCTTATTCGAGAAATATGGAGTTGCTCTATTCTACTTTTGCTCCGTACTAAACCTCTAATTCAAGGTCCCACGCACTACTAAAATCAATGCTAGATCAAGGTATTAGTCCAATAAAAACTCCGGCCACCTTATTCAAAATAATAACTGGATAGAATTTTGTAGAGACAGGCACTTTTCAATGAACGAGAACTTACACGAAGAGACGGAGACTTTTCTCCTCAAGTCCAGCCGACCACAACACACAAGTTTGCTACACGAGTGCGCTAACTACTTTAGTCACACATAAGTATCATCCATGTCTACTAGTTTTCAGCTGTCCAGTCTTCCTACTGCAAATCTGATGCATTATCATCTCCTCATACCCCTTTAGAAGAGTCAATTATTGAAATGCATTCTCAACCTGTTTGTTGAATTCAGTCCACATTTTCTTATTTTAATTTCTCTAAGATCTATTATGATGTTATTCTTTCATCTATATATGAAAACTAAATAATTCATTATTTTCAGATTTAAAATCTAAAATTTTGTTAATCATATTATTTTTACCGATTTTATAAGGATTGTTATTACTCCCAACTGATCTGTGCTATTTTCACATCTCTGTTTTTCTTGTCTTAGATCACAGACATTTGATATTAAAGAGTTGTTTATAATGATAGCACATATATAATACAAAGAGTGTTTAAAGAGGCATCTGTCTTACTTCAGGAAAACGTCGCTTAGTTTAAATTACGTACGTATAACCAAAAACACCTATACAAAAATGTGAACGTTTAGAGAGATAATGGCGAGATCAGTTTTAAAGAACGAGAGCTGTTGTACATTTATTGTTTATTGAATACCTACTGAAACTGGAAGGAGGTTTTAGCTTCTGTAAAGGTAAAACCTGTAATTAATATGCAAATAGCATCTGAGTGATATAAAGACACCGAGTAAGCAAGAAAATCTCGCAATTGTTTCGTAAAAATCTTCGTTAGATATCCAAGTAATTTATGTAGCACATTCGCCTCCGTATGGCTTGGCTTGGCTATCGGCTCAAGGAAGGACCTGTGCATTGTACGGGTAACACATGGTATTGAACAGGTACAGTAAGTGGAACCGCAAGAAGGCCAAGTTCTTCCCGCGTCATTATCTCCGTAACCGTTCTATTTCGTATGTAGGCATATGTATTTATATCGATGTAAATTAACAGAAGGAACCTTCTCCAAATTATGACAGATTCCTCCTAAAACACCCTGTATATATGCTCTGTATGGGGATACGCGGTGGTGTCGTTAGTTGAGACACTGCTCTACAAACCGAAAGGTCGCGGGTTCGATTCCAGATGGGGTTCATGAGAATTTTTCATTTACTTAATCCTTCTGGTTGCACTATGGCCCTGGAGTCGACTCAGCCTCTAGCATAAATGAGTACCAGGCATATCTCCAGGGGGTAAAGGTGGCCGGTGTTACGGCTGAGTACCTCACCTTCTTCTTGTGCCTATCGTCTAGAAATTCTGGAAGAAGGAACCTCCTGGACCTCTAAGGGCCTCTACAGGCGTGTAATGGGATAGCTTTATATGTTCTGTACTGAGATGGTTTATGAGAAACTAGTGCATATGTAGACATACTTAAATATTATTACGAACTTAACTTAAAATTATTTTGTTTTAAGCTCCTGTTTTCCTAAACGTGAGACTTTTTTTTCTTCATGTGATTAATTAATTTGTTTATATCACCTTCTAGTTTAGTATTTATTTTAGATGAATCACACATGTTTGTGGTCTAACAATAAGGTCTTCGCTTCAAAATTTCCGTAAAAATAGAGTATTTTAAAACGGAACTTACACACAGACAAAAGACCGGCCATCTTTATGTGATGTAAACAGTATACCGCAGAAAATAAATCAGAAGAGTGAAAAAATTCAAAACAATTTCATGCACCGTACAATTCATATTAAAATGCACAAAATATAACCCCTCATTTGCAGTTGTTAACTTGAGAATACACCATACCTAAATGTGTGAAGCAAACATATTGTACATAAAATGGTTTTCGCCTGCAGTGTGATTCACTTGTCCACACTATTAGCGAAAGGCCTTTGTACTGACCAATTGGTTGTGACAATACCACACAGTAAACCAGTTTATTATCACTTACGGAGCAACACCTCATGCTTTCTGTCTGGAACCAGAAGAATTCAGCCAAGGACCTGCTAACATACACATTTCTTTAAGACACATTTGAAGAGTTTTCCAGCATCTGCAACAATATATTGCAAGTAATACTTTCCAGTATTTTAATTCTGATCTTGCTGCTCTTCAAGCCCCTATAGTTACATTTATCCCCAGTAAAGAATTTTCCCGGTCATAATCCCCTAAGCTTGCGCAATGTCGTAAATATCGTTAGTGAGGAGGGAGTATGGCTTTTATAGCTTTCATAATGGAATCGTCGGACGACATTCCTTCGTGTCGTAGCTGTACTGCGGGTAGCGGTCCGGAACTTTTCTGGTGCGGATGACTTCGTTGTAAAACCTTGCTGACTCCCTGGCTATCCGAGTTCTTGCAGGGTCACTGAAGTTGACATAGAATAATCCAAACTTATTCCTGCAAAAGAATGAAAAAATTAATTAAATATTTTCGAGTTATTATCGATAATAATATCGATATTCCTTTTCGTATTTGTTAAGTACTCGTATATCTGCAATAGTAGCAATTCTAAGCAAACAACTATTTTACTGTTGAAAGAAATACAATTACGATTTTCTTAATTTATTAGTTATTCGTATACTCTTACCTTACTTCCTAACTCACTACATGGAGCACAGTCCTTCTTGAGAAGCTAACTGGTCCTCAGCCATTCAAGAAATTCCCAGCATTGTATGGAACCCGAAATTTTATTACCGTATTTACAGGTGCCCGCCACCTGTCCCTATCCCGAGCCAGATTAATACATTCCATGCCCCCACCCCACTTACTGAAATTTCATCTTAATATTATCCTTCCATCTGCGTCTGTCTTCCAAGTGGTCTCTTTCCCTCAGGTTTTCACACCAAAACCCTGTTCACAACTCTCCTCTCCCTTATACGTGCTACATTCCCCGTCCTTACAATTCGTTTCGATTTGATCACCCGAACAATACTGGGTGAGTACTACAGGTCATTAAGCTCCTCATTATGTAGTTTTCTCCACTCCCCTGTTACCTCGTCCCTCTTAGGTCCAAATATTCTCCTCAGTACCCTGTTCTCAAAAACTCACAGCCTACGTTCCTTCCTCAATGTGAGCGATAAAGTTTCACACTCACACCAAAAACGGGCAAAATTATAGTTCTGTATATCTTACTCTTGATATTTTTGGATAGCAAATTCGAAGACAAAAGATTGTGCACCGAATGATAAAATGCATTCTGGCTTCAATATGCTCTTAGTTTCTTCCTGAATGGAATTTTGATTTGTAAGGGTATTTCCCAAATATAAGAAATCTTCCACCCTTTCAAAGGAACTATCATCAATCTTTATATTGTGACTTCGTCCTTCTTTCTGATCTCAATACATGACCATGCACTTAGTTTTTTCAGGATTTATTTTAGTCCCTTCTCCTTACTAGCAACTACTACAACTTTTGTGTTTTTATTTATAGTATGTACGCTTTTTCCCGATATATTAACATCATAAGCATAAACCAGAAGTTGATGTGTACCATTTAATTTCAAGCCATCCAGGTGTATCCGAACCATCCTAATGGCATACTCTAAAGCAAATTTGAAAAGCAGTGGCGACAAAGCATCTCCTTCTGGGAAATAAATAAATTTTCATTTTGTCAGTCTTAAGAAATCCGTATAATTGTATATGAATGTGTGTGTGTGTGTGTGTGTGTATGAATGTATGTATGTATGTATGTATGTGTGTGTGTATGTATGTATATATATACGTATATATATACATATATATTGCGCACATACATGCTGTAGTTTTCTATGTTAAATTTGGAGGTAAATATAGTAATCATTATTTTCATATGGATAATTAAAAGTACAATAATTTTGTGTTATTCCTGTCAAATATCTATTAGCAAGACAGCAAACGAATGATGATGCACCAGATTTTTGGCGTATAGTAGAGGAGATGATAGGCGAATTTGAAATATTTGATGAAAAAATGTTAAATTGCGTGTTTCATTTACACAGTAGTTTGACCGGAGAATGAAAATGGAACTCCGAGGAAGGAGTCCAACTTCTATTTGCATAGGCCGCGGAGATGTACCATATATATTGTGTTATAAAATATATTTAATGCAGAGAATTTTTAAAATTACAATATCATGTATGTGTTCACCAGTATTGCTGAAGTACTTAAAGCTTTCTACGGAAGACTAAATAATAAACTATTCTTGTTCTCTACTATATCCAGAACTTCTTTCCAGTTTCTTCGACTTCTGGTTGACTCTTGGAGCTGCGACATAAATCGGAAGATTAAATTCCGACCTCTTAACTAGAATGCCCGTAAGGCATTAGTTGCGTTTTCCTTTCAGTATTTCGTGATCCCCTATCAGTGTTATTCCACAAACGCTCCGCACTCGTGTTTCATTCATTGACTTACACATAGCCCTCGCTCCACTGATAGTTGTCAATCAGGCTCCAAGCAGTGTAGCCAATTATTTTACATCCGTCTTCATGCATTGCTTTCAGCAGCTCTCGGAGGTACTTCTGTGAGAATAAACACGCAGTTGTATAAATACAATTTTTTGATCTGTAACAATAGTAAACTGGGAAGTTTTATTTGGGACTTTTCAATGTTCATTAAAGATTTTTATTAAATATTAAAGAAATTATACAAATATTTATGAAGTCAATTTTACTATTCTTACAGATCAATAGAAACATTTACAGTAAACACAAATTTCGTCACTGGATACAAAGAGTAGAAGAAACTGCGTAATAACTATTCCTCTCACGCGTTTAAAAATTGAAACACACAACTTTAAAATATGCATATAAAACAAGGAAACAAATAATTGGACTCCGATATATTGAAACCTTTTTTTTAGTAATTGATGTTTGTTAAAAAAAACTCATCAACCACCATTTTATGACTGGCTACTAAAAAGGTATCAATTAGAACTAAAAAAACTCCAGTAAACTAGGTGTATTTGTGAGATCTCACAAGGAAGTGTATATCCATATTTACGCTTTTACCTTTATTTGAATAATGTTTGTACAGGAACTTGATAATAGTCCATGGGAACGGAAAAGGTAACTTACGTATAATCATATAAAATATACATCTCTGTTAGACAGGAACTTCAATGCGTGTTGCTGAAATATTACGTTACGTACACATCAAAGCCTGCAAATTATTTATTCCTCATAGACGCTTTTACACTTTTCTCTGATTTCGTGGTGATATTTTCCCAATAGATTTTGTTGTTTATATTCCAGATTATTTTAAACTTTTCCGAATCCCAGTTTATTTACTAAAAATTTTGATGTATTTTCCATATTAAATCAGATCTATGTAAATTAAGTATTACTTTTAAAAGCTCGTAAAATAAGAACATTTGTTGGTGGATTATGTATAGTACTGTCGTAGATCTCGGGGTTGAGTAGCAATATGTACAGAGTGTCCCAGGAGGAATGTGCAATACTTCGGGAGAGTGTTCCTTATGTTAAACTATACCGATATAACCCAAAACACCTATATCCAAAGTTGA
>JGI20166J26741_11752251_pt1 | contig 21385 bp, 9 predicted proteins | sample TergutCu122P5_FD_26741 | JGI IMG/M metagenome (IMG submission 26741)
CCACAGGCAGCAACCACCGTATAATACTCTTGAGCTCCCGATGATGGGCATAGTGGTGCCCGAAACATGTTGAGCAAGCAATAAGATCTGCAATAAAAACTCCGTTGCATCTAGTTGGCATTTTATTTCCACATATTAACGACGATGCCCGGTCAAAATCACATCAAATTTATTGTCTTATTACCTGATGCCACAGTCATATAGAAGGCCATTATATAAACATATCATGAGGCACACGTAAAATAGAGAAAACAGTGTTCATTATCTTAATTGTAACTGCAGTATTTATGCATATTGGGTAGTTTACCACCGTTACATAATATCTGTGTGGGAATACATTGGTTCATTTTGAGGAATGCCACATTTGCACAGGAGGTTGGAGTGGAAACCAGTGTAGTATAATAGTATTGTTGCATAGAGACTTAGACGCTTATGTTGAAAGTATTTGGAGAAGATTTGAGGTTCATTCAAGAGATCCGTGTGAGGATGGAATGTTGTAGTTTGACGACACAAATTTTTATGTGTGATGCTCTGCTGTAGTTGGTTTGATTCATACTACATGTTAATACTGAATGAGACTTCGTAATGCAATTCGTGTTATTATTTGTTTCTTAATGCCAGTAGTATATGATAATTAAAGATGAAATGTAATAATTATATGTATGTGTTCTTTGTTGCAGCAATTTGGTCCAATTCTTGATGTAGAAATAATTTTTAATGAAAGGGGTTCCAAGGTAAGAATCTCTTATTGTGTGCTTAATTTTGCACTTTTGTTTGATCCTTTTTACTGAGTGTTGTAACCATTTCTAATGATGATATCCATATATATATCTTGGATCAATACAGACTTTTTTGTTTTATATGTGTATATTTACACTTAAATGAATTTATTAGAGCCTGTATCATTATAATCTTAATTTTCCTTGAGTTAAACAATTTAAAAATGCTACAGATACTAGCATTTCATAGCAGCTTCTTGAATTATCATAATAGAATGTTGATTGATACAGAAATTATTATTTCAGTGAAACCTTGGAGGTTTCTTTAGAGATATTAATATTCATGTTGCATGAATTTTGAAGCTGTTACAAAATGTTAGTTTTATTGTAATCTATCATATGTTTATTTTATATATTAAGTATGTCCATGGCATTGTAGGTTGCTGAACTTATTTGATGCAAAAGCAGGTGTTACAACTCAAGGAAAATTAATGGGGAATGATATATAAGTCAGGGCATCACATATCAGGATATGAGCTGAGGAAAGCAGTTTTGTTCACATAGTTATGGTTACCACCTTGGAAAGTCATGAGATGAGATGTGAGCACTTACACATTTGCATTGAGTGGTTGCTGATTTTTACCATTGAAAGTTTATCCTGTTCTTTCTTTCTTTCATTCATTCATTATTTCTTTCTTTCTTTTTTTCTCTTTTTATTTCTTTCTTTATGGTGCCACATGTCAGTGCAGCCCACAGCCTCGCCATTTTCAGGATATACACTACTTGTTCATAGACATTTGATAGCACTCCTTGCTTGGCAAGACAATACAAATAGAGAAAGAAAAACACACATTGGTGCCCCGTTGGGGATTCAAACTCATGATCCCAATGTTTGTGTGGTAGAAGACAGTGCGTGCCTTAGATACTGTGGCCACTGTGATCAACTATTTGAATTCTGAGTACTTGTAATAATCAGCTACTTTTGATTATAATTTCTTGTAAAATACATGCAGTATAATGTTAAAATGTTTGTTAGTGACTTCTAAAGAATTTGTAGTGCTTTCCAAAGCTCTTCTGAGAAATTCCCTGTCAGTAATTCTAAATGATAACAACACATTCACTGTCCTCACATAACGTACAGGCTGTTTTGTCACCTGTGATGTTGGTTTTTTAATGTTTTTTGTGCCACTGTCAGTGATTCTGTTGGTAAGAGATTCTTCGTAGTACTTTTATGTTGCAGGAAGAAAGGACATGCTCTGTTTATACAGTATTATTAGTACATGAAAATAATAGAAATGAAATTTTAGATATTAACGTATTTCTGTTAAGGCTATTGCACACAATTGAGATTTAAGAACTTCTGCCTTGTTTAATTTCCATCCTGTTTGGAACAGAGGCATCATGCAAAGTATGTGCATTGTTATTCATTGTTGTTCATTTCTGTGTTCAAAAGTGCAGTCAAATAGAATAGCCTCATATCATGTTTGGCACTGATTAGTTTCAGCCTGAAACACCTAGCTAGACTGCCCTAGCACTTAATACTTTAGGGCTACATCCCGAGGTGGCACTATTGTGTACATGTATGCCATTAATGTGTGCTGTTTATGTTCCCTCACAGTTACATAAAACTCCTTACAGATTATGTGATGTAGGACTGTAGAGAAATATGGGCCTGTACTGATGTATGCTGGATGACAGCAACAAAGAAAATCAGCATGTGATAAATCTAACACTTCTTGCACTGTTTATGGATGGTATACACTGATACAAACTCAATATGCTGAGAAGGCTGTGGGCTGAGTGACAGTGGCAGAAATACTTGTATTTCCCTTCCCCACCACATTGACTGTCTTCAAATAGTGCTGACCGTGGGCATAAAGTGATCAGGGTGTGAATTAACGACTGACCCTTAGCTAGTGTTTATATTAAGAATATGTGGAGTTACACCACCACTACCTTGCATATTTTATGAAGCAGTGTATAGCTAGGCACAAAGGCAGCTTTAACTTACATGCAGATACTAACAGATCAGTTAATTTATACACCCTGTAATTGTTTAAACACTTGCATTGCCCAGTGCAAATGCACATAGGAGAACACCCTTAGAGATTCATTTTTATATCCAGGAAAAAAGGAAATATTTTGCATTTTTGTGGTCAAATAGTATGGTTTTTATATAAACCCTGTGATAAATTAAAATACCTTGTAACATTTTAAACATTTGCATTGCCAAATGCAAATAGGAAAACACCCCAAGAGATTAATTTTTTATATTCAGACAAGGAATTGTACTGCATTTTTAAGATATGCTGCATAATCTGTTGTATTTTCCACAAAATACCGTTGATATGCAGGGGCATGTGGTGGTGTTGTGGTTAAGGCGCTGTGCTACTAGTCGGAAGGTCCCGGGATTGATTCCTGGATTTTTTCAGTGACATATTCCTTCCGACCATACCATGGTCCTGGGGTCGACTCAGCCCCTAGTGAAAATGAGTACCAGGAACATTTCCTGGAGGTAAAGGCGGCCGGTGCATGAGGCTGACAACCTCACCGCCTTCATGTGCTGAATGTCATGAAATCTAGGAGTCTAAACCTCCTGGAACCCTTTACCTTTACCTTTTTACCATTGATATCCATTTTGTATTTTTCTTTTCAAATAATTTGTCTCTTAGAAACTGTATGGTAAAATTTAAATACCCACCCCGGTTAGCTGAAGGCTAAAGGAATTCTGTGTACTGAACAGAATGGTGCAGGTTTGAAGTAAGTATATACATCTCTGTTTAGCACAGCCAAAGATTGGGAAGTTATTTTTATTTCAGGCATTTGCCTTTTATCAGTCTTTGACAAATAATGGGAGATGTACTTATTATTAGCATTATAATGTTCATGCAACAAGCTGATCTAAAAAGTATGTCCCATCTCAGATCTGTCACTTTCAACACACTCCTCAGTACAGTGTTATATCCCTGACCATGTGATGTATGTACCTGTGAGAATTTTCTGGGTCAAGTCCATGTTGGAAGGTGGTAGTCATAATCATAGTTAAGCTCTTATTAATTGCATTGTTTGAACTAGTGTCAGTACTGTAGTATAATTTTGAAGTTTTGTGGTTGGGCATGACTGTAAAAAGTGTGAATTTTGAGGAGTTTTGTTTGTTTACTTTGGTACAGGCCTGAGATGATGATGGCTTTTGGAAGAGTAATAGGTTTGAAAAAGTGGTAAATGTATATGTTCATTTAGTAGCTGTGGGTTGAAGCCTGAAAATGAAATGTGCCATAGTAAACTGACTACTCTCTTCTGTTTGTAAGAGCTTGCATCATGATTGCCTTACCAGACATGTAATTTGTTATTGCCCTGTTAGTTTTTGTTACTCTACATATAAATGTAATATTCATATAGTTTTCCAGTTTACCATTTCCTTTATTGGGAAAGGAAGTATGGCAATTATGTTGTTGTCTCTGTGTATTTTTAAGTTTTTATTTGTGGAAAATAGCAAACTGATAATTCCACCCACCTTCCCATTTGACTTGAGGTTTGATTGATTCTGACTTTTTCTGACTCTGATTGTTGCTTCATGTTGGCGCTTTTCTTGTGACGTACCATACCATATTCTTGACTGTTGGCACCATGGGACATTCTTGTGTAATATTTGATTGTAACCTGCAGTGATTCTTTAGTAGTGTTCTCACTTTTGTCAAAGCCATATTTGCAGCTGCTATCTTAGTGATACGTCAGTGTTTTAATGACTTGAATATACATAACTTCACACATGCATCCAAAAGGTGCAGATGGTTCTTAACTAATGTGTGTGAGTTGTAGACATTAAAAGGAATACAGAGAAGCATGTCTGAATCACACTTGTTTGCTGCTAGCCAGACAAGTGCAGATGATTTTTTTTACTTATGGCTCGTGAATATTCATTTTTTATTATAAGAGTTTGTATTCTTGTTACTGTTTCGTGTCTCTTTTTGGCACAGTAATGTTTATTGTACATAGAACTGAGTTATTTCAGCATCCCAGTCTTGTGGCTTTTATCACCAGCTTTAGCTTTAGACGGATCAAATAAGTTCACTATCACATTATTAATAACACTGGGTAACTGGGGAGTTGATGGTGCAGAAACAAGCTATGCCAAGTCTTGCTGATCTGTGACAGCATGTTTTAACTTCATGCCATATGTGAGCTTCACTTGATATGCCGTTCATAATTAGTTTATGTGGAATGTTTATATTTGCTTTGCAAGTGGGGTAAAACAGTGTAATGTGGTTTCTCTTCTGTTTCTTTCTTGATTTCAGATGAAATGTATATTATTATAGCACATACAGTGACATTTCGTAGATTTGTCTGTGAGAGGCATATGTAGGCATTTGTCTGTCTTCTCACTGTTCGTTTGAAACACCTGTTTCTCGATAGGTTCAATCAGTTCTCAGAACTGTGTTATAATGTTATGCAGAGTTCCTGCTTGTAACATCAGCTCCTCGTTACCTGATCTTAGAACAGTTAATCATTCTATATGAACTGTCTGTGTGGTCAGATGCCAAGTTTGGATTTGTAATTCACCTAAGGTCATGCAGAGGCACTGCTTGTTATACCTTGAAAAGCCAAGCTTTGAAGTTCAGTATATTTTCAGTATTCTTATTTCAAACTGTTAATGTAGAGATATTTCATTTTCCCACAAACAAAGTTTTATCTTTAATGCCATGTGTATAACTTTGGAGTTAATGCAATCTTGCATGTAGGCAACATGAAAAAAATATTTTCTATCTTATATTGTAATGATTATGTAATTTCCATCATAAATCATATGTACTTTAAGTGGAAATGAACTCTCAGGTGAGGTTAGTTGTAGATAGATATGGTAGTAAGGAGACAGGAGGAAATTAAGTAGAGGTTTCTTGTCTGCATGGCCTTATGTAATTACCAAAATTAGCTCCTTAAAATTTACAACAGTGTTTTGTATTAAGTGCAGAAACTATCTGTCCAGAGTAGTAGTCAATATTCTTAGCTCCCTGTGTACCAAATTTGTAATGAAAGGAGAAATGAAATTGGCAAGTAAGTTATGATGTACTTAATCCTTGGCGATTGTTGGTTTGCCTGACAGTGATAATGTTACGGCATGAAACAGGATTGATTGGCTTGGCCTTACTTTGGACAACCATTATATGTAACTTGTTCCAACCTGCCCACCCCTTTTTACAAAATGTTCACTGCGGTTGGTTGGGTGGTTGGTTGGTTGGTTGGTTGGTTGGTTGGTCGGTTGGTTGGTTGAATGATGCGGCCAATTGAATACGGTACTTGCAAATTTGTTTCAAATTGGTGCATGCAGTACTTTAAAATTGGCTCGATTCAGCTGTATTGTGTTTTGTGTGTGGTCAGCGTTGTTTTTGTTTAACAAAACTGACCTTGTACAATATAGACTCAGTGTTGTTTCGACCAATAGTTTGGATGTATGCAAGCAGATTTGTTCACATTTTGCAAATTGCCGTATTTGATGCCTCCGCTTATCTCCCATAGTGATGTGTGTTCTGTGATTGCTATGTAGCTCACCACCACCTCTTCATTTTTTTTTCTCCCCCCACATTATTCAAAATTAATAACTTTCCAACTTTATGCATATGATCAGAGCCCATTAATTGAGTTATTTTAACGGAGTCCACCGTTACATTTTAAGCCTTCTATATTCATAAACAGTCCTATTATTGATCTTCTTTTAGCATTGTTGGAATGACAGTTCAATGTCTTTTCCCCTCCTCTTCAAAACTCAGAGTTGTTATAATCCTTTTGAAACACACAATTGTACCTATGTGGAACACGTAGGTGTTTGTAACATATTTTTTAACGGAAATGACCCAGTTCACGCAATTTCAAAATATAATCAATATCTCTGTTGTAAAAAGTAATTTATGTATGGTTTCTGTATGTGGTGGACTCTTTGTGTATACAAAATGTAAGTTAATGGAAAGTTAATGTATTTTTTTGCTGAATGTTAAATGACAATCTGTCATGATGTTCAATATCCCTATTACTGTGAGAGAAATATCATCAAATTATGAATATATATATCATCATTATATATACATATATATATATACAAATCTATATATGCATACATGTTAATTTTTGTTGCACGTTGTTTTTGAGCGACGCCAGTTTTTAATGCATGTTTTGTCTGTCTGCATGCAGGGATTCGGTTTTGTAACATTCGCAAATAGTGCTGATGCGGACCGCGCACGAGAGAGACTTCACGGCACCGTGGTTGAGGGAAGAAAGATAGAGGTGTGCATGGTCTCTATGATTTACAACATATTTTTCTGTGGTAGCACTGATTTTTAACTGTAACAAACCAAAAACAGTCCTCTTTTTCCTCCTTCCTTTTTGTTTTGTTTTGTTAAATGAACCATGATTTCTCATAACATAACCTCACTTGTTGACAGATCTAACCAAATTCCACTTCTGTGCCTAAACCTAACTTATTGGCTGAAGTAATCTGCTTGCACCTAACTGGATGCCACTCCAAAGTCAGTTGCAATGTGTGATGGACTTGAAATACCCACCTTCCTCTGGATATAAGGAGTTTCAGTGTTTGTGTTTCCTTGGTATTGTCTTGGTAGCACCCAAACGCTTCTAGTTTTTATGTCCATTTTTGTTAACATGGGAATTTGGCTAGCATTCTTATATGTGGAAGTTAGAGAATTAATACACTTGAATCATGGGCTTGAAGTTTACTAAATTTCAGCTATTCTGAGTTATTGCCGTGTGAGTCATGGGTATTTGTTATTAGATAATATATTTTAATGGTCAATTGCCTGAGTCATATGCATATGCGTCGTCATCACTGTTAGTTAGAAAGCACTGTAGTTACAGTAGTAGCTCTGCAACTGATCTGCCAGTTTGAATTTACAGTTGTGAAATTTAGATTGGTACATTAGTGTATCAAAAGTGGTTAATTTCACTTTCTATGTAAATAGTGACATGTTACATTTCTGTATGTTTGGCTTGGCATTCAGCAAAGTGCAGTATGACTTCAAGATGCATCTCCTCAATTCTGCAGGCTTGAAGCTGGTTTCATTTGGCCAATATAATCCAGTGTCATGTTCTGTCACATGATAGCATCCTCTGCAGGGTTAATGGAATTGCATGGATGGCAAACTGTTGCCCCTGCTTACAAAGTCCCACTTCCCTATACCTTCACCTCTTCTTGGATGCATTACTGTAAAGTAAACAATCTCTTGACTCCCATGGTAGTATTTCATGCAGGTAGAAAGGAGAGAAATTGACGACAGCTTCCAGGCTCCTGAAACGGAACTGGATGGACATCTGATGTTAGTGCAGTTGCATATTGTTACAAGTAACTGTTTAGAAGCATTGATCTGACCACGTCAGTTGCGCTTCAAGCATGGGACCATGATTTTCTATCCTCTCACCTGTACATGTATGTAATACTAGCAGTAACATCACCTTTTCCACACAATATAATCCATCCGTATGGCAAGCCAATTAACTTCCTTCCCAGTATATTCTCCTTGTCCATTCTGCAACTCAGCAAAGCAATGTCAAAAGGATGCTCAGTGCCATTCACAACACAGTTACTGATGAAATAACAAACCTAGCAAGCTAGCAGGCAGTAGTGGTGAAGCTGTAGCTATGCAAGCAAGCAAAAAATCTGGTGGCTGGGATCATGCGTGATGGATTGTTTGACTTGAGATTGACTGGGGCCTGAATGATGATTGTCTGCATTGACTTGAACCCAGATTCATGATTGTTATGTTTATATTTATTTCTCTGAGAATTGTTTCCTACCCATTATTCTTCCAGGCTGTGCTCAGTGTGGTAGCTCGTTTAGCAGGTTGATATGGACTTGACTGAGTGTTTATTTGGAAGTATTGTTTCCTTTCATTGTTAACCAATGCCTGGAAGTATTTTCAACCCTGCTGACTGCCCCCTGTATTAAAATCCCTGCATATAGTAGTTGTCTACCCAGCTTGGATTTGATTCTAAAGGAGAGATACGTTTTCACACTAAAATATAATACTTGAGCATTGACAAATAACCCCAATTGCTTATTTTTTATTTTCTTTATTTGTTTATTTATTTTTGGGCTTGTAATGGTTGAGTTTATATTTATTGTCTGTATTTAAGAACATCCCAATTCACTTCTTGTCTGTGCATTTTGACATTCCTTTGCTGATCGATAGTCTTGAAAAGGTAAATTTGTTTTTAGGTATAGTGCTTAGTATTTAAGTTTTAGGTATTAAGATTTGTAACATGTGATCAAGCACACTGCTGTGCTTCACTGGCATGCACTTTGCTTGACCATGTGTGCCCTAGCTTGTAGGTGAACAAACCTTGTTTCTTAATGCAGCATATCAACACTGTATTCTACTCTTACCTCTCTAGACGGCCTATATGTAAGTGCCGATGAAAAGTTGTAGTACGGTTTTCTCTTCAAGGAGCGTCAGAGGTAAGATGACTCGGTCATTTCGCTGCAAGGTATTAGCATTATCAAATAATTGAATAATGTTATCTTGTTACCTTACTCCACATTACACACCTATACGTAACAGTCATACAGAACTCAGACTGCACACTCGCTCGTAATAACATTTGCACGAGATAACAGGGTATTATTGGATGCATCTGTTGTGTCTTTGAGGTGTCCTAAAACCCCATTCTTTCCTTATCTTCCAAACATCTGTCTTCATAGCAGTGGAAACAGTTCCAAGTTGTGAGGTCAAAATTTGGTGATGTTTTTAGCAGTAGTTAACTACTGCCGTATATTCTGATGCAGGACACTTTATGAATTTCATACAAGATTTAGTATTCTTTCATAAATTTTGCCACAGTGTACTTTCTCAACATTCAGAAGAAGCAAGGCAGTGATGGGTGACATGACAAGAACCATTGTTAGTTGTGAGGATACAGTATCTACATTTTGGCCATGTTGTGTAATTTGGTTTCCATTGAGTGATGCTTTAAGTGTGATGGATTTGTAGCCACTTCAACTTATAGTTGCCACTGCTATAACTTGCTCTTGTATAGTATATTTAGCAGTTCTGTATTTCCCAATCTAACTAGTCTGTTCTAAGTATTATCACTCAAGGCAAGAGTTTTTTAAGCTCTGTTGTGACTCTGAAGGATGTGCGAGACATGTTCGGTAAGGTTCCCTAGGCTGTTATTTCTGTGTTAATTAAGAATTGTATTTTTTGGTACTGAGTATAACATGTAGTATGGGTAATGTGCAGTAGATGGCATCAGAGTCAGTTAAATGCTATTCAAGGGATGTTGTTCTACAAATATAAGAACATTAAAGTTTGGTACTCTGAAGAAGTTTATAGCATTATTCATCTTTTCATGGGTGAAGTGTGTTTGCTGCATCTAAATTTGCCACCAATTGATAGAGGTGTAAGATGATAGCATACTGAGAGTGCAGAATGTCATATGAGGGTGTGCAGGGTTTTAAAAATTGCAAGATAGGCATTCTTGATAATTGCCAGATGAACATCCTGGATGATAATCACGCTGGTTAGCCAGTCATATGAAGGATGGATGTGAACAAGCTGGAGTGGAAAAACTGATTTTGGGCCATTGAAGAAATGCTTGGAACTCACTGACTACACAACAATGAGGAAGTGGAAATGTGCTGTTTCAGTGGTTGCATGGTTCCACTTTCTGCTGTGACAGTTTTTAAATTTGTGCCAAGGAGGATGAATGTGCCATTGTACTAGAGTTATGTTAATATGTAATGATACTTGAGTGGTTATAAATGACACTGTAATGGTTTCTCATTCAAGTTCTGTGACCTAGTGAACTTCACTTATTGAACATGTTTTGTACTACATGCATATGCTGCAAGAGGAAAACAGTGCTGGAATTCGTGAACTGAGTTGGTAGTGACAGAATATAGATGTTGGGTTTCTTCCATATTTATAAGTTTCATGAATCCTGCCATTAAGTTCCTTCTAAAGCGCGTGTGCTCACTTGCTCACTCATATACAAACACACACACACACACACACACACACACTTTGCTTTGTAGTGTACTATTGTATAACTATAATGAATGTACCTAGATTGGTCATGTAAACTGCAACTTTGAATTGTGATACCAACATGGCTTGTGAGTGTCTGAAGAAAGAATGGCTTGGGATGGATAATGAAACAGGTTGTCACTGTGTGGGCTGTAAGTCTTTGATGGTAGTAAGACATTTTTTATGTATGGAGTGAAAATAATTGAGAGCAAAAAAAGCTATTATATATTTTATTTCAGTACTCCTCTGTCTCCTAGGTACATTAATTTGATGATTAATTTAAAATGATTAAGCAGTCACTGTACAGGCCTGGACAGGCCCTGAGGGTTGCAGTAGGTTGAGGCTCCCAGATTTCAATGCAGTCAGCACAGGAAGGTGTTAAGGTTGTCGGCCATACGCACTGGCTGCATTTACCCTTTATGTTAGAGGCTGAGTTGACCCCAGGACCATAGTGCAGCAAGAACGATGAAGTCAACGTAAAATTACATTGATGCCATTGGGAATCGAACTCGCAACCTTCCAGCTTGTAGTAAGTAATACACAGTATAATGAATGAAGAACGGTTTCATATAATGCTGCCTTGTTGCGAAGGCTGTATACCTACACTGTATGGTAGAAGTACACAGACAATTCAGATGACAGAAGAATAAAATAATATATAATCATTTGTAGGTAATTTTACTGGGCAGTTGTATGACATAAGAAAATATACTGAAATGGCATAGGTGTTTTATTATCTCTGAAGTATGAACAAGAGCACAGTGCAGGAAACCAAAGAATGAGAAGAAGAAGCAAAAAAAGAAGATGAAGAGGCCATAATATACTATATGAAATCAGCAAGTCCATTTACATGGCTCATAGGGCTCCAGTATATTTGAAAATTACCATCCAGTGATAGTGTTGATGTTTCATGTAGTAACGTACAGAAATTGAAAGAACTTTTTCTTACAATGTGGAATGTATACTGAAAAACACATCAGGTCATCAAATGTGTACTGTGATGCTGTTGTCCTTAATTGGAATACATATGTTTTGACTTTTCACACACCCTTCTAACATCTGTATAGATTAGTTTCTGCTATATGGCATATCTGAAAGCTTGGTTATGACATGAAATGATGTTCTGCTTTTGCATACATTTTCATTTGTTAACCTTCATATAGAGCAGATAATATCATAATATGAGCTGTGGCTTGTATGCTAACATAAAAGATATGTTCTTATTTCAGTCATAAAAGTGGCTGGACGAAAAGAATCTTCAAGCAACGAATACTACAAAACAAGCAGGAATTTTGGTGTAGAATGCTGCCAGTGTATTTATTGTGTGATTTTGAAATGAAGAATGAGTGAAGTCTTGTATGAGAACAAAACTCCACTGATATGTGACGGATTCTGTTTCTGCAGTGCTCATATTAATTTTGCCATCTGCAGCTATGTAAATTTAAGAAAGTTTCGAATCTGGTACACAGTATACATATATCTGATAATGGCAAGTGATCATTAATCATGATTGACGCATTACAAGTATTACGTGTTAAAGTAGATTTCCTGTTTGGTCATACCTGTTGGCAAAATGGTCCTGAAGATTGTGATGATGCAGAACACACAAAATTAATTGACCTGCATTTGTTCTATCATGACATGCAACATTGTGATGTAAAAATGGTATCAAAAGCAAAACTTCTGTGGATTACCTTAATGTCTACAATGGCTGTGGAATATATGTAGAAATTTCTAGTAAATTAAGTTTGGTTCATGTGATTGAAACTTTGTGGCTGGAGAAGTAACACAAGCATGAAGCATGCTTATACAAAATTGTCCTGTCATATATGTCCAGGTCATTATGAACAGAGGCCATGGAATCTTCCTACGATAAAGTCAAATCCTGTTACTGTGGCACTGACAGAACCGGACAGCCGCTGGATTATCAGACAGTACCTATGCTGACCTAAGTTCTTACAGGCACTTTTTATTACTGCTCCTATATTTGGGCTTCACAACTAATCAGAGGAGTATTCCATACAGATCTCGTGTTCATGTGCTGGGTCAGAGTCATCAGAGGTTTCTTCTTTGTTATGTGAAGAGTCTTCATACCTGCAGAAGTTGATGGATTGGCAATGAAGTAGCTAGGAGACACCACAGTGGTTTATGAGCAGACACTGTCAGAAGCCTTTTTGAACATGTGCTGGAGATCTGCTTGTTTCATTCATTAAGTTCTTTTCTGGTAAAAAAGCAAAATTTCTGGTCATGGGAGTACTTCAAGGAATAATACTGTATTTCAGTGAAATGATACTAGATGTAAATGTTTACAGTAGAAAGATATTTTAATACAAACAAATTTTCTAGTTGTGTGAGAAGATAATTGATTTTCTTGTTATTTAGGAGTACTGTTATTAAGTAGGAATATGAAAATTAATGAGATAAAGATGTTTTTTGTCTGAAGAACATGAGCATACCATCATGACTTCTTGGTGAAGAAATGACTTCAGGGTTCTTCAAAATTTCCACTGGAGTGGTATAATCATTCTTCAAGCAGTGTGTTCATTTTTCATCATTGGGAGAAAGATTGTTATAATATTTATAAGTGGAAGAGTTATTTCTTCATGTAAAATTTAATTTGGAAGCACATGTTTTAGATATTCTTTCTCAAGGAGGATGTTTTCTAAACATGTCCAATAAGTGTTTTCATTTACCAATCATTGATTACAATTTGGACTTAAAATTATGATAATGGTGATATGAATGAGTATTTCTGAAACACTTTTTTTTAAAAAAAAAAAAGTTTGCTTCATCACATATTGGAAGGGAGACCAATGTATGTGATCACAAAGTGACAGCCTGTGTTGTATCTTGCACACTAAGTAATCACGTTGTTTCTTGTAGACTGCAGAGTTTGCTGGCTTGAACTGTGCATACAAACAGACAAACATATATATGTATATCTATATATACAGTGTTACACATTGTGTTCATAATACACATTACACAAACACTGTGCAACCAAGGAACCAACTTGAGTGCTAAGTAGCAAGTATTGGAAAAGTGACTTATGTTCTGTAGCTTGGTGTCATGAAATAAACTTGCAGCTCTCAGATATAAATGTTTGCATTCATGATTAGCCTGCTAATTGCCTTCCATGCATCACAGTGTCAACACATCACAGAAGTTGGTTCTTTGCATGATGACAGTGTTACTCTGCCCAGAACTAAATTGACTGATCTGGTTTGCATTCTAGCATATTGCAACATGATTTACCCATTGGGTAATATTTTCCAAACACAACCAGTAACTCAGTTATAAAGTGACTGTAAAGTGTGTGTAAGGAACTAAGTTGTAGATCCGATATAGTGCCATTGAGTGTTTGATAAGAGAATACTTCCTAGAAACAAAGATACAGTTTTGTGATAGCACCATGGGGAATGTTTTATCCCAGTCAGCGTAACTCAAGGGTTGTTAATGTTAGTATTATTTGTTTGAGAATTTCAGCAGGTTATTTCATAGCTAATTGGACATTTCATCCAACAGAAATTAGAATTATATTATTCTGTGTACATGTAACCAGTTTTGGATCTTGGCTTATGGAACGTTGAGTGACATAATTGATTTGCTGGTAGTGTTGTGTGTCTTCACGTGAGCACCTGGTGATATGACTTCCCCTCCAGTTGCATGGCTCTGCCTCCTTCGGAAGGGGATTCTTGTTTAGATTAGATTACAACATGCTAATTCTATTACATTTCTAGGTGTAAGAATATTGTTATTCTTAATGTTCTAAGTTTAAATTCAATGTTTGATACATATTGTTTGAACTGCTTGCTAGGTCCACTGGTTGTGTTTGTGTAATATTTCCTGTTCAGCACTTGCCAGTCAGGCTATACCCAATCTTCGTGAAGTTAATTGTTCCTGTTTTCTCTGCATGACTTTCAGGAAGGTTGGATTGAGTGTGCCTGTTGAGTGTGGATCTGGTCAGTGTGTGAATACAAGCAGTGGTATCTAGTGTCTGCCTGCAGTTTTACATGTGCATTATAAGTTTGCAGTCTGCACTTTTTAGTATATCTCAGATTTTAATTCCATTCAGTCTAAATGAAGTTAAAGCCTTATTATTAATATTATCAAGTTCATTTGAAAAAATATTAAAGTATGAAATGTATCAGAAGTGACAGGACAGACAGAGGGTTTTTAGTTAATATTCAGTGTATGTCTTAACAACTGTATTTGACAATGTCGCAGGTGAACAATGCTACGGCTCGGGTGCAGACCAAGAAGCCACCAACAGTTCCCAACGGTGAGTTATGGAATTTTTGCCAGTCACAAAACTAGAGTAGTGGTAATGATAAATTAAATCATAACATTTAAGTCACTAACATAAATCAGGCCTGTCAGTGATGATTTCACATTTTGGTAGTGACTGTGTCCATATTATCTACATTTCATATGTATGTATGTAGAAATTTACAGTGCTATATACAGACACCACTACAGCTTATGATGGTAACTCTTTTTAAGTTTTACAAGTAAACATCTTCCCATCCTTGCACTAGCATTTATGTAAATAGGTTGTTGGTTATGAAATAAAATGGTGGTATTTGGTGGCACACTGTCAGCTCCACAGTTTCTCCACAATTTTCCATTTTTTTTGTGCTGAAATTACATCATTTGAGAACTTGTTTTCATTGTTAAATTTAAGATGAAACTTTATTGTGGTGTAAACTGTTTTGAATGAGGTTTTATGATAATCATGATGAATTGCATGTGTATGTCTTTAGATGTTAGTTGTACTTAGCAAAACTTTGTATTACATTTACAGAATGAAAAGCAGTATTTCCTTCACTAGTTAGGGGAAGATTTTGCAAGAATATTGTCAGTGTTCTATCTATATGTGGATATGTGGATGTGTTGTTTCCTATTAGAGGGACAACATAATCTGATTGTTGCTTTGTAACTAGAGATTGTTACTTTAGTCAATGCTTACATTTTTGTTGTTGAAAGGAGTATCTCTTGTACATGGAACAGAGAGATGCTGGTGTCTTGATTCAGCTCTAGTCTGCAGTTGACAGCTTTGTTGACTTGGTTTCTTTTTTCTTTTCTTTTTTTTTCCCCCCTACACATTTAGTTTTTCTGACTAGGAATGGGACGGTGTCCACACTTGGTGAGAGCTCATACTTCTCTATCTTGATGTTGGATTTGATTAATTGGTTGATTGTTGTTGGGTTTTCCTATATGTTGCCGATTTTCTCCTTTATTCTTTGTCATTCTTTTCATGTCTTTGCTTTTAGTTTTGTCAGACTCTTCATAATTGTCTTTATCAACTTATTTTTTGCTGTATCTTCGGACCGACACTCAGGAAGCTGATTTGAAATACTCAGCAAAATGCTGAGCAGAAACTCAAACTTTAGACCCATTTGAAGATGGAAATACAGTTCAGTAATATAGTGTATATTTTTATGAGTATAAATGGTAATGTTTTGATTCAACTTCCAGACATTAAATGTGAAAATACACGCATTACAACCATTGTCATTATATATTAATCAGTACTTACTAGACTGCTTACACCTTCTGCATTTTTTTCCTTCATGGTTTATACATGTACACTGAGTGTCCAGTTTGTTCACAGCAGGTACCAGCCTTTATGTTTGCAGATTTTGCAGTTTGTTTAAAACGTTGCTTTAGTTTGTTGATACAAGACTGTTGGATGCCATGTCTTATTAACAACTGCCCTGTTGAAGAACAGTTGCTGCATATTAGCTTCCTGAGGTGGGCCAAGCCTGGACTTTCTTCCTTGCCAGGATTATTCTTATAATTGAATGTTCTTCACTAGAATTTCAGCTGCCTCTCTTGGTTTATCCTTTTATATTTCTGTGTGTTGTTTGTGGTGCCATCAAAAGTGCAATACTATACTGAGGTGGGGGTTTGGTAGCTTTAATAATTACACAAGGGACTGAAGTTTTGTTGTCTTTGGTTCTTTGTTTTGGATAGCTGTGAGAACATATATTAAAATGTATTGTACAAAACTGTTTTAAATTTTTCGCTACATTTTGTTAGTAATGCAGCAAATCATGAAGGGATTAGTGTTTTTAGATAACGTAATAAACTTGTAATGTTACACGTGTGTCAACATGAGGTTTCCTGCTGGAAGGATATATCTATTTTTCTGAAGAGCAGTGTTCTGAAAAGAGACATTAAGTTTACTATGTTGTGGGCTGTGATCCCATGTAACTGGGCAGTTACATACGCATTTCAGAGGAACATACTGCCTTACGCGTCTCTTCTCTCTGTGGCTTCTCCTACCTTGAAGTTGGAGGTAGCATATTCCTCCAAAAAATGTTCTGAGTGTGAATGAGTAATTTACAGCAGCATTTGTGCACACCATTCAAAATGTTTTAAATGACATAAGGAAAATAGGTGGATGCAGTAGTGGAGACTGCTAGTTGAGATTTGTAGCTTCGCATTTTCCTACATTTCATGTTACATACACTGACATTTGCAAGTGTAATAATAGTAGCACTTTCAAGTGTACTGCTTTTTTTTTCAGTAATCAGTAAGGCACAGAATTTCCTTTAGCATATTGTGGTTATTAAATAATTTGGGACACTTTTGAGTTTCACTGATCATGTTATATTGTAGAGAGTAGCACATGTTTGTGGTTTGTAACGAAATGAATTGATGTCATAGCTTTAGACTTTTAAATATAGGTTGCTCCTCACTGCTGTATTGTTATACTCCAATATTAATGTTGGTTATCATTGCTTATCTAGTTTATTGGTTGATGCTTGTCATGGAATACACACAATTATCATCACATGATTTGACTATACACTTTTCACTCCTGTGTGAGAAGGCTGTGTGGCTTGTTATCACATCATCGGAAAACTGATTTTGGACAATTTAAGTTTAATTTCGTATACAGTGAAACCTCTGTCCACTTTAGCGGTATGTGCTGTTTTCCTGCAAGTATCATTCATTCATTCATTCTGATCCTGAAAAATTGCCCACATGAGCAATACATCGTTATATCAGATGTATTGTTTCTCAAAGTGTGTTTTTCTCATGTCATGTATTCATTCAGGATTCTTGGCCTTGACTTATTCTTGGAAACTTCATTTCCAAGAAAAATGTAGCATAACTAACATTCTGTTTTTGGAACATACAGTAGTGGTAACTTTCCCATGCCAGTAATTACGATTAACTTATTTTATCACCCATCAGCTGAGCGTGAATGATATAGGGTGGTGGGAGTGTTGGTATTTCTGTATTTTGTTTTACAATGTTGGAATTGTAAAAACATTTATAAGGGAGAGCCAATAGAGCACAATTTATGTGTGTGTAATTAAAGTGTTTGTATTTGTTTAACATTTGGTGGTGGCATTTGCATTTGTTGTGGATGGTGGTGGTGTGGTGTACCAACATTTGTTGTTCTTGGTATCTTAACTAATATGTAGATCCAGGTTTCTTTTTTTTCTCCGTAAATCGTGAGCCGAGAAAACCCACCCTTTTCCTTTGAATTGCTGCATTACTAAGTTGCCATCCAGTTCTGTAGCAGATGTAAACATAATAAGTATGCTAGGGAAGTGGTTGGCAAATGGTGACAATGTTTAGAACTATTATTTGTCACAATGACTGTTACGGTTGTGTTTGCTAAAGGGAATTGCTTGTGTTTGTGTCGTTCCAGTGTGCGTGCAGTGGCCGGAGGGTAGGTGTCAGCGCAGGGCAACATACGCTTGCTATTTGTTAGTAGTTGCCGGCTTGTAGCTTGGTTGGCAAATAAACTGTTGCCTACCATCTTTAAAGTGTCTGGAACTTGCTGTTCTCTGCCTTTATGTCTTCTTGATTGCTGCATTCTAATTTCACTTTGCAAGTGTTACTTTCTTCTAAACACCTGTGTTTTGTGTATGAGATTTGTCTTGATTAGAACCACCCATTCCTGCTTCCTCTCTGGTCATCATCACCTCAATTTCACTCTTTCCATGAGCATTACTGCAGCAGAATTGGTTATTGAATTGAGTATGAGGTACTGTGTTAAACTTGAGATTGTATCATGAGCATTTTTGCAAATTTCAGATGAAAAAACTGTTCTTCAAACTGCTTGCAGGTCATGAAAGTTAATGACAGTAACTCCCCCCCCCCCCTTCTTTTCCCCCTTTTATATATATATATATATATATTTTTTTTTATGTCCCTCAAATTCATGGCTGCCATAACTCTCAAACAGTAGACAGAACACAACAGTATTGTGAGTTGTTTTGAGAAAATGTGGTGATCTGCAGCAACAGAAATAAGAAAGTGAATTGTGTTGCATCGTCTTCGGGAGCACCAATTGATTGACATCCTCAGAAGTTTGCAATAGTTATACTCAATCTGAAGCACAGAGATTTTTCAAAATTAACTTGCGTCTTATTCCAGTTAGCTTCATGTTGTATTTTGTCTTAATTTTGTGCTGAAGTTAGTGTTTTGGGATGCTCTTGTTTTCCATGCTGCAGTTGCTGCATTTTCAAGCTCAGAGGTAAAACTCTGAGATCCGCACATGTAGAAATTTTGAAATATAGCTAGGCTGAGCCTCAGAGATAACTTAAAATTATTCTGAATTCACCCGATTCTATTCCCCCTTGTTGCCTGAGTATTCATTGTAATTGATAACTGTGAAATGTTACTCACCAGTTTCTCAATTTGAAAATTCCTTTCTTCTTTTCTTTTACATATAACCTTAGCTAAGTGATTTTCACTCTTCTGGGATGTTATGCAGCATCGATTGGTTGTTTGTTACAGATGTTCTGGGACAACCTATTGGTCCTGTCTTAAAACGTGAAGATTGGACCAACAGGTTGTCCCAAAACATAGGTAACTAGCATTGAATGTTTTATAACATTGCAGTAGAGCAAAGGTCTCATTTACACCATGGCAGAAGCTTGAAATCACGCACAACCTTGGCTATTAAATAGTTTGTGATAAACCCTCCTCGAAGTCACTGAAGTGAAATACAATCTTCCCTGAAGCCAGGTTATCAGATATTACCTAGACAATATATTACCATAAAATAATAATAATATATTCCAAAATTTTACATTTTACTCATACAAATATGATACCATCAGTTTTCATGGATAGAGAATATGATGTATAGTAACACGGTTTGATTTCAGTTCTTACAATTATTTAGGCTTCCTTTCAATTAAAATTGCATTGTCATGGTGGTAGCCAATCACCATTTAACCTTCTTTCATTTTATTAAATCATTTATACTTGACATTGTTTACATATCTGCCAAGCTTTCTTATCTGATCCTTATTAGTGCACCTTAATATATTCCTGTAAGCTACCTCTTTAGTCATTGTTAACCATATTGAATACTAGCTCAGTGCAGGGGCACTGTTGTAACCGAGAAGTTTACCTGAGATGGGATCATTGCTAGTTGAAAAGAAATTATTAGTCATCAGGTCCCTTTACTGTTAGATGATCTCAAAGATGATGGTCATAAAAAATTCTCAGAACGTTCTATTTCCCCCTCAGCCTATGTGTAAGGTACAGTTTGTTGCCACAAAATTATTTTTAGGGAATTAATGTACATTAAGAATACCTTGTCATGATTTGAAATCTGCTGCTGTTTGATTGTCCTTATGTATTACCACCTTCCCTCCTTTCCTTCTTCCAAGAATCTCATTATTTGCTGGTAATCAAAGGAAAGTAACATGTAGAGTACCATTATGAGAGTGTGCATGTGCATTGTATGTGTGTATAGAGTCAGAGAATGCTTATTCTTATTCTTGAAGATATTCCTTCGACTAGTCACATTGGCAACTTGTTCCTAACTGACACACACACACACACACACACACACACACAGCGCGCACGCTGTCCTGAAGACACACCCATTATCAGCCATCTGATATGGTGTTGGAAACGGTGTCACATGTTTGATTGGACTTTGTATCTCCATAGTTTAAACTCCAAATGACTGGGGTAATGAGGAGGCATCTGTAGACATTTTTAAGATCAAGGCTTCTCTTTTTATATTGCTGTTTAAACAGTTCACCATTAAAGTTCGAAAAAAGGGACAAGAATATAACACTGGGGTGGCATTATAACATTATTTTAAGTCTGTGTTGAAACTGTGCAGTTCCTCACACAGACACTTTCTGTGTTTTGGAAATCATTTTGATTATTGTAGAGTGATATTATGAAATGCTTTTCATCTGTCACAGAACAAATATGTAGCATGAACTACTGGAAGCTTGATAAGAAAGACGACTATGATGTCACTTATTAGGCAATGGAGGTCACTCCAGTATCCAAGAACCTGGTGTGTGAAAAGTTGCATACAGTAACATAGTGTGATTTTATGAGGAGACAAATGCTTATTGAACTTTCCTGTATCAGTGTATTGCAGTATGTTGAAACATGGGTATGAATTTGGAAAATCGGTAGTTAACAGTAATGGGATTGTTGGGACTGAGTTGCACAATGTACTGCATATCCTGCTGACAGCACTCTGAATACAGCATGTTTCAACACCATTTATAAGTGGCTTCGGTGGTCTAGGGGTAAGCGTGCTGGCCTTTAGTACCCAAGTTCGCGGGTTCAAACCCGGCCGAAGCCATCGGATTTTTAAGGGCGAAAAAATCCTCAGCACGCCTTCCTTCGGAG